>Ga0123335_1002691_pt1 | contig 25923 bp, 19 predicted proteins | sample BiotimSIPDNA_2_FD_89707 | JGI IMG/M metagenome (GOLD analysis project Ga0123335, IMG submission 89707) | Anaerobic biogas reactor microbial communites from Washington, USA - Biogas_R2 time_0 SIP DNA | ecosystem: Engineered > Bioreactor > Anaerobic > Unclassified | place: Washington, USA...
CGCGCCGAGGAAGGCAGCGGGCGACTCGACGCCGTGCTGAGCACAAGAATGAGCCGCACCTCCTACCTGGCCGCCCAGGTGTGCGTGGTCGCCGCGGGGGCCGCCCTGATCAGTGCGGTCACCGGTCTGAGCACCGGCCTGGCTGCAGCCGGGGTCACCGGCGACTGGGCGGTCCTGGGAGACGTGGGGGGCGCTCACCTGGGCCTGCTCCCCGGGGTGCTCATCGTGCTGGCCTTGGCCGCGGTGCTGTACGGCTGGGTCCCGCGGCTCATGGCACCGCTGGGGTGGGCGATCGTGGCGCTCTGCGCCCTCGTCACGTTGTTTGCCGACCTGCTCGATCTGCCCGACTGGTTGGTGACCCTGTCCCCGTTCGGCCACCTCGCTGAACTGCCTCTGGAGGCCTTCGCGGCCAGCCCCTTCCTGGTCCTCACCGGGCTGTCGGTCGCGGGCGTCGCACTCGCTGTGTTCGGCTTCCGGCGCCGGCAGGTCAACGTGGTGTGACCGGCGCCGCTCACAGCAGGAAGTGGTCGGCGTAGACGAGCCGCTGCGCGGTGCTGGGCGCTCCCTCCTTGGGGCCCTCCTCCGGGTCGGCGTCGAAGTACTCGTACTCCTCGACCAGCACCCGGAACCGCTCGCTGGAGCCGGGCGTCGCCAGGTCCACCGGCTCCGGAAGGTCCAGCTCGGTCGACCAGGTCGCGCGCGCACCGGTCATGCCGGCCAGTGGCAGGCGCACCCGCTCGAAGCTCGTCCAGTCCAGGTCCCCGCCACCCTCCGGTGGCGCCTGCTGCACGGTCGCGAAGACCTCCCGGGCCGCGCGGAGGACGGCGTCGGCCTGCGGCACCGGCCCCTCGCCGGCAGGTGGTGTCTCCACGCTCGGGGGCCGGTGCAGCCGGGCCAGCCCGATCGGGCCGGTGACCGTCATCCGCACGGTCTCCTCGGTCCGCCGGTTCGCCGTCGCGGTGCGCTCCGGCAGCGGCTGCACCCAGTCGGTCAGCACCACCGGCGACAGGTCACGCTCCGGCAGCGAGTCGGGCTGGTAGCGGGCGACCACGAGGCGCACGAACGGCCACAGCGAGTCGCCCGGGTCCATCGCCACGTCGACGAACCACTGCTTGCGCCCGGGATGGAACTCCGGCTGGTAGCCCAGCACCGTCACGGTCGGGTTGCCCTTGGCGTCGACGAGCTTGGTCGGGACGGGCAGGGTCACCGGACGGCCGGGCCGGGGCTCGACGACCCCGCCGGCAGCGACGCCGAGCAGCAGCTCGGCCGGGGTGACCAGCGGCAGCAGGATCGTGCTGGCCGGCACCGCGGTGATCTGCACCGGGTCCCTGGCCCACCGTGAGGACAGCGTGGGCGGGATCGTGTCGGTGCCGAGCACGACCGCCAGCAGCTCCCCGTCGCCGGAGGAGAACCAGGGCCGCTGCAGCCACACCCGCGCCCCGGACCGGCGGGTGCGCCGCAGCGCGAAGGGCTGCTCCGGCTCGGTCTCCTGCTCCCACAGCAGCAGCGGTATGACGTCGCTCACCTCGGGTGCGGCCGGCCGGGCCGAGCTGACGACGGTCAGCTCCCGCGGTGCACCGAGCAGGGTCGGGTCGTCCGCGGCCGGCAGCTCGGCGGGCTCGAAGAACTCGGCGTAGCGGGTGATGCCCCGGGCGGCGTAGGTGACCCGGCGGTGGTGGGTGTCGGGGAAGTTCTGGATCGCCTGGTGCGAGGCGACCGGCGGGTTGCCGTCCTCGCCGGGGATGACGGCGTCCACCAGGTAGAGCAGCCCGAACCGTTCGTCGGGCTGCACGGCGGAGGTCGTGACGACGTCATGGCGCTCCACCCGCACCGGCCCGTCCGTGGCCAGGTCATCCACCCACTCCGACCAGGACGCCTCGAGGGTGATCCGCTCGGTGCTGGGGCCATGGACGTCGACGACCCCGACCAGGGCGGCGACGGTCAGCCCCGAGGGGCGGGTCAGCACGCGCAGTGCCGGCAGCTCGGGCGGGTGGACCGGGCGCCGCACGGCGTGCACCAGGCGCATGTCGTGTGCGGGCGTCAGCCACCAGAACCACCCGTTGGCGGCCGCCCGGGCCAGGACCGCCCGGGCCGCGTCCGCCTCGGGCCCGGTGCCGGCGGCCGACGCGGCGTGGGTCGCCCACAGCCCCAGGACCTGCAGCTCCTGCTCGTCCAGGGCCGAGGACATCGCCACCCGGACCTGCTCGCCCGGCGGCAGGGTCACCTCCACGCGGTTGCCGTCGCGGCGGGCGCCGAGCTCCTCGCCCGGCACCAGGACCAGCCGCAGCGGCTCCGTGGCCGGCCAGCCCCCGGCATACTCCAGCAGTGCGGTCTGCAGCACCCGCGGCTCGGCCAGGGTGTGCGGGGCCCCCGCGTCGTAGAAGACGAGGGAGACGCCGCGGGCCAGCACGTCCGGCAGGTAGGGCAGGACGAGCTGGTCGGTGTCGTGGACGACGTACTGCCCCTCGCCGAGCGGGGTGTCGCGCTGGGCGGTGATGTCGGCGAGGGTGACCAGCGCATCGGGGTCGGCGCCGGGGCGGGTGTGCAGCGCGATGCCGTCCTGCTGGAGCCGGCCGTTCGGGTCGGACAGGTCCTGGATCCACTCGTCCAGCAGCGTGCCGCGTTCCTTCAGGGCGGTGGCCAGCCAGGCGTCGTGCACGGCCGGGTCGGGCGACCCCGTCGCGTCGTCGAACCTGCCGTGCTGCTCGGCCTCCAGCTGGGTGCCCTTGGGCGGCACCACGTGCCGCTCGGCCGGCTGGTCGTCGCGGACCACGAGCCGCTGCAGGGCCTCGCCGGTGCCGAGCGGGCGGCGCGCGACCAGGCTTGGCGGGGGCACCGGGTGCCAGCGCAGGAACGGTCGCGGGGTGGTCACCACCGGCACCTCGGGGGAGCTGCCTCTCCCGGGCCGCACCCGGATCGGGTCGCGGGTGTCATCGAGCCCGGCGAAGACCTCGGGCTCCAGGTCGAGCTGCGGTCGCAGCCGCCACGTCTCGGACCGCCGCAGGGCCTCACCGAGCGCGACGGTGACGCCACGGCGTAGGCCCGCCCCCCGCACCAGCCGCTCCTGGTCGGCCCGATCCACGATGCGCGAGCGCAGCAGCTCGTCGACCTCCGCGACGCCCGTCGTGGCCAGCTCGGGGAGCGTGAGGGCCGAGGTGTCGAGGAGCTGCTCGCGGAACACCCGGTCGAGCTGCTCCCAGGCTCGCTCGCCCCCCGCCCCGAGGACGTCCGCGAGGGCCTGGAGGACCGGCCCGCCGGCCTCGCCCTGCCGGGGGCGCGTCTTCCCGGAGCCCGGTCCCCCGGAGCCCGGTCTCCCGGAGCCCCGTCCCCCGTCGCCTCCCGAGCCGTCTCCCGAGCCGTCGGCCAGGCGCTCCAGCAGCTGGTCCCGCACCGCGCCGAGCAGACCGGTGCGCTCCTGCTCGGCATACGTCCTGCGGAGCTGGTCGAGCCGGTCCCGTGCGGCGACGACGTCGTCGCGCTCCGGACGGGCGGCGGGCGGGCGCGGCGAGGTGTTGCCAGCCAGGTCGACGCCGCGCACCCGGAAGGAGTAGCGGCGGCCGTAGCGCAGCCAGGGCAGGGTGCCGGGCTCGACCCGGCTGGTGGTGCGCACCCAGGCGTCCGGGTTGTCGGGCTGCTCGGGCAGCACGACCTCGGTGGCGTCGGTGTCGTAGGAGCCGTCGTTGTGGACGATGACCCCGCCGGGGCGCGGGGCGGACAGGCTCCAGCCGTCCCAGCCGACGAACACCTCGTGCAGGTGGTAGGGCTCGCCCTCACCCACCCGGGTCAGCCCGGACAGCTGCAGGAAACCGGTGTCCGGCTCGTCGGTGAGCACCTTGCTGTCCCCGGCGGTGACGGTGACCCGGCGCTCGTGCACCGAGTGCCAGGCCCGGCTGACGTCGTCCCAGACCTCCAGCCGGAGTCCGCGGACGACGTCCTCGTAGGTCAGCTCGGGCCCGACGGCCCGCCCGTCGTCGTCGACCGCCTGGAAGGACTCGGCGCGCTCCACCTGCTCGCGCAGCGCCCGGTCCCGGTGCACCCGGGCGATGGAGAAGCCGGTCGAGCGCAGCGAGGCCGGCGCGGCGTCGGCCGGGTCGCCGTTGAGCTCGGTCGCCAGCGCGCGCGGCAGGTTGCGCAGGTGCTGCTCGAGCTTGAGACCGGAGGCGTCGGGGTCCAGGTCGAGCACGGTGTAGTCGTCCGGCGACCCGAGCGGCAGCGCCCCTCCGGACCAGGCGCCCGAGGAGACGGCGCGCCAGTGGTCCGCGCCGTCGGACTCGCAGAACGTCCGGGGCGGGGCCAGCCGCACGACGTCCGAGCCCCGCGCCCCGGTGAACCGCGCCGACACCCATTTCGCTCTGGCCAGCAGCGCCCGCTGCCTGGGGTCGTCGACCCGCACGTCCACGACCAGGCCGAGCGTGCGCAGCAGCGCCGGGGTGCTCCCCAGCGACCCCGCGCGGGCGTGGAAGTCCTGCTCGGGCACCTCCGGGCGCGGCGGGGCGGTCCCCTCGTCGGGCCGGTCGGCATACGCCGGCTCCTCCCGCTGGTAGAACCGCCGTGTCTCGTGGGCGCGCCGCAGCGCCATCACGGCCGGGGAGTCCTGCTGGTCGGAGCCGATCGTGGCGTCCAGCCACTCGGTGGTTCGTCGCTCCCCGTCGGTGTCCCGGATCAGCACCTCGACGGGGTTGGTCCACGGGTTCGGCTCGCTGACGTGGCCGCCCTTGGGGGCCGTGCGGCCGGGAAGCACGGTCTGGGCGCGGGTGCCCAGGGTCGCCAGCGCCTCCGCGACCTTGCGGTCCAGGTTGCGCTGGTCCCGCACGGCATACTCCTCCACCAGCAGGTTGCGGATGGTGGCGACCGACTCCTGGAGCTCGCTGAGGTTGCCCAGAAACGCGTCGGCCACCGGGTTGTTCAGCACCGACGGCGGGGTGAGCGGCGAGACGACCGTGGACCCGATGGTGGTGGCCAGGGCATCGCCCTCGATCGCGTGCGCCGGGTAGGTCTTCCACGGCTGGTCGGTCACCGTGGGGGTCGCGAAGCCGATGACGGGGGTGGTGGGCGGGAAGACCGCGCCCCAGTCGCCCTGGTCCGGGGTGCTGACGACCTTCACCGGTATGCCGTCGGGTGCGGTGTCGGTGACCAGCACCAGTGAGCCGGTGAGCAGGGTCTTGACCCAGCCGGCCGTGTCCGGGAAAAGCGCCAGGGTCGGGCGGGCCGAGTCCGCACCGGTGTCCGGGGTGAGGCGGTGGGTGAAGAAGACCGAGCAGTGGAACGGCGCGTCCTCGGCCAGAGAGTAGGGCAGGGCGGTGGCCAGCAGGCGGGTGGTCGTCATGTCGGGCTCCGGCATCTCAGGGGCTCGGCGCGAAGGCCGAGCAGTAGGCGGACCAGGCGTCGCTGTGGCCGTCGGCGTCGGGCGGCATCAGCTCGGCCAGGACCGGGTCGCCCTTGGAGCCGGCCAGCTGGCGCTCGACCGAGATCTCGACGGAGGCGGAGAAGAAGAGCACCTCCACCTCGACGACGATCGAGGCACGGCCGATCATCTTGCCCGTGGGGAAGTCGTAGGTCAGCGACAGCTCGAGGGTGATGGAGGCCGAGATGAGGCCGAGCACGTCGACCTCGCCCCGGATCCGGAAGTAGCCGGTCAGGGTGCCGGCGGACCCCTCCAGCCGGAGGTAGACCCCGACGGAGATCGAGACCGAGCCGGAGGCGACCCCGAGGTCGACCGACAGCGCGGCCGCGGCCTCCAGGCCCATGTCCAGGGAGACCATGCCCATGGGGGAGAGCCGGAGGGCGACCCAGCCACCGCCGCCGATGCACATCACGGTCAGCCGGAACGGGCTGTCCTTGGAGCAGAAGTTGAAGCCAACCGTGACGGCATCGCCGAGGAAGGGCACCCGGGCGTCGGCGCCCAGGGTGACGTTCTCCAGGCTGAACACGCCGACGGAGACGTTGGGCAGCTCCAGGTCGAAACCGGCGGTCACCCCGGCGGGCGACACGTCGACATACGGCGGGTCGGCGAAGCCGTCGAACGGGATCATCCGGCGCAGCGTCTCGATGAACCCCAGGGCCCCCAGGAACTCCATCCCGCCGAAGACGACGTCGACCTCGGGCTTGGTGTTGGAGCCCACCCGGAAGCCGATGCGGGAGAAGTTCATCGCCATCAGCGGCTCGCCCGGCAGCAGCACCAGGGCGAAGTCGCGCAGCTCGGCGCTGACGTCCGCGCTGGGGGCCCCCTGGGCGCTGGCCCGCACCTCGACGGCGAGGCTGAAGCCGCGCTGGTCCTTGGCGTGGAAGACGGCGTCCGGTGGCTCCCCCGGCCAGCTGCCGATGGGTGGCCGCCACTCGAACCGGGCGGAGACACCGTCCGCCGGCGTGAGGACACCCTCGGCGAAGGCGTCGATCGCGTCGAGCACGTCCTCCATCACCGACAGGGCGGAGATCAGCGCCTCCAGCGGCTTGCTGAGCTCGGAGCGGACGGCGGCGGGCAGCCGCGGGTGGTTGACGACGGGGCGGAAGTCCTCCAGGGAGGCGGCCAGGTCGGCGGCCGCGTCCGCGGCGGCGTCGGCGGCCGTGGGGTCCTCGAGCAGCTCCCCGAGGGCCGTGCCGAGCGCGACGAGCTTGTCGAGCAGATCGGTGGCGACGGCCTCGACCTCGGCCCGGGCCTCCTCGATGGCATTGATCGCCCCCTGGTGCACCCCGTCGGCGATCGCGGAGGTGAGGTCGTCCTGCAGCCTCTCCCGGGCGGCCTCGATGGCTCGCCGGAGCCGCTCGACCTCGGTGGCGATGGCGCTGATCGTGTCGAGCGCGTCGGTGACGAAGCTGGGGGCGTCGTCGAGGCTGAGCTCCTGACCGGTGACCGCCTCGATCAGCTCGACGAGGTCGAACAGGCCGAACAGCTTGGGCAGTGCGCCCTGCAGGAAGGTGGTCGGGTCGAAGATCCCGTCGGCCAGGCCGCCGGCGGTGCTGCCGTCGTCGCCGACCGCGCCCAGCGAGCGGGACAGCGCCCGCACCGCCAGGTTCGGCGCGACGAAGCCGCCCGCGCGGTCCGAGCCCGCGGTGAAGTCGACCGACACCGGCGGGCTGACCAGCCTCAGGAACAGCCCCGAGGGGTTGGCCGGCCCGAAGCCGGGCTGGTCGGTCTCCTGCGCGTCGGGGTCGTCGGCCAGGTAGGGGCTGACGAACTCGAGCTCGACCCCCGGGGCCTGACCGGCCAGGTGGCGCAGCGACGGGACGACCGCGTTGGTGCGCTGCAGGTAGGGGCGTGCGGTGAAGGCCCCGGTGTCCAGGTGCCCGTCCCAGGTGAGGGTGTTGACCTCGAGCCGGGTGTCCCCGTGCGCGGCGGAGGCGGCGAAGCTGACCTGCTGGCCGCGGGCGTCGACCTGCCGGTGCGGGGTGTAGAGCGCCGAGATCTGCTGGCCGACCTCCACCGGGGACAGGCCGTCGCCCAGCCGGTCGATGATCGCCGTGTCCGGGACGAAGAGCAACGGCGCGGAGAGGCTGACCGTGTCACCGGCCTGGTCGGTCCCGACGATGTCCCAGACGAACGGCACCGCCCCGCGGCGCGGGAAGAACGCCTCCACCGGGGTCGTGGGGGTGATCGGGTCCAGGTCGGGGGTGACGGGCGGTTCCAGCGTCACCCGGGACAGCGGGGTGTCCCGCTGCGTCCAGGAGCGGGTGGTCTCCTTCAGCACGATGAAGCTGCGCTGGCGCAGGTAGGCCGTGCGGGTCCCCTCGTGCACCTTCCGCTCGGTCACCTTGACCCACTCGCACCGGTGCCCGAACGGGTAGAGGAAGCCGGGGTAGCTGAGCCGCACGTAGGAGTCGCGGCCCATCTGCCCGACGTGCCGGTAGGTCGTGATCGGGGTGACCTGGCCGGACCAGCCGGAGGGCACGCCATACTCCGTGGTGTCCCACACCCCCCGCCAGTCGACCCAGGCGCCGAGCGCGGACAGGTGCAGCCTGCGGACGCGGAACGGGACGGGCGTGACGCCCTCGTGCGTCGCGGCGCTCTGCCGGACCAGGCTGCGCCGGTCGATCGGGTTGGTCGACATCGGCTCGTGCACGTCCGTGTTGCTGCCGGCGTCGGCGGCCTCCAGGTCGCGGGACCAGACCGCCCGCACGATCCGCTGCACCCCGGCCTCGGTGTGGCCGACGACCTTCCCGTCCTCGTCGACCACCCGGGTGGTGAGCCGGGTGTGCCACAGGTGCGCGCGCTGGGCCGCCCCGGGCCGGGGACGGCTCCCGGTGTCCCCGCCCGGTCCGGCAGCGGGCACGACCTGCGGCGCGTTCGACGGGAGCACCGGATCGACGTCGTGCAGGAAGGCTCCGTGCTCGGCGCTGGGCGAGACGACCAGCCGGTAGGGGATCTCCAGGGAGGTCTCGTCGGCGGCGGGCACGCGCGGCAGCTGTTTGCGGATCGGTCCGGGACGCCCGGGGGTGATCGGGCCCGGGGTGATCGGGCCTGGCGTGATCGGCCCTGGGGTGATCGGGCCGGTCGTGACCGGGCGCGGGAGCGGCAGCAGCTCCCTCCCGCCGGCCCGGGTGAGCCCGCGGAGCAGTCTGGCGCGCTGTGCCCCGGTGACCGCGCGGTGCACCGGGACCGCCCCCCGCCTGGTGAGGGACCGCCCTGCTCCCGGCCCGCTGACGGGGCCGATGATCGGGTCGATGATGGGGCCGATCACCCACGGGGGCAGCAGCAGCTGGGGCCCGGAGTCGGGCGACTCGTCCTCTGGATAGCTGGCGGGGCCGGGGGTGGCCAGCGGCACGACCCGAAGGGTCAGCCGGGGGATCACCTCGAGCAGCCCCTCGATGCTCCAGTCCAGGGTCAGGCGGGCCGGCAGCTCGTAGACCAGGCGCGAGGGGCGGGCCGCCCGGTGGCCCGCGACACCGGACGGTTCCGGTGACACCTGCGACTCGGGGAACGCCTCCTCGCCCAGGTGCTGGAAGGCGAGGTCCACGATGAGCAGCCCGTCCTCGCCATCCGACACCAGGACCGGGCCGGTGGGCTTCGGGGTGAGCACGAAGCCCAGCACGCTGACCCGCAGGTCGAGCAGGTCAAGCGGGCGCAGCAGTCTGGCCGTCACGACGTTGCGGCGGCGCGGTGGAGGCATGGCACCCCTCCCAGGGACCGGAGGCGGGTCCCCTCGCGGACCACCTGACCTCTGTCCTGACGACAGTAGTGGGTGCGCGAGCCCACCGGAATGGGTAGTTGTGCCCACACGGGTGAGTACCTCGGGCACACCGGTCCGCGGCCCGCGTCAGCCTGTGGGATGACGTCCGGGGACAGCTCGTCCTGTCGTCTCCTGCACGTCGGCTCGGATCAGCCCCGGACCACGAGCCAGGTGAGCAGCCCGCTGACGACGACCACGAGCAGCGCGAGCAGGCCGTGGAGGACCGGGGACCGGGACAGCACGCCGACGAACTCGCGGAGCACCGCGGAGGGGAAGTAGTAGCGGGCGGTGGGGGCCCCGACGACCTGGGCGTCCAGCCCCAGCTCGCGGGCGATGATCGCGGCCCGGAAGGCGTGGTAGTCGTTGGTCGTCACGACCAGCCGGGTGCCGCGGCCCTCCTCGACGAGCAGGTCCGCGGAGTTGGTGAGGTTCTCCTCGGTGCTGCGGGACCGGTCCTCCACCCGGACCAGCTCCTCGGGAGCACCCTCGCGCACGGCATACTGCGCCATCACGGTCCCCTCGGCGGCGACCTCGTCGTGACCCTGGCCCCCGGAGAGGACGAGCAGCGGGCGGCGACCCTGCTCGGTCTCGGACGCGAGCACCTGCAGACCGCGGTCGATCCGGGCGGCGAGCAGGGGCGGGACCCGGTCGCCGTAGACCCGGGACCCGAGGACCACGACGGCGTCCATCCCGGGCTCGGGAGGGCGTCGGGCGTAGACCGCGCCGTAGGTCACGAACGCCCCGAGCAGCAGGGCGAGGTGTGCGGTCAGGGCCAGGCCGGGGACGGCGACGACCAGCGGCCAGGTCCAGCCCAGCAGCAGCGAGGTGACCAGGAGCGCCAGCAGGCCCAGGACGGCGGCCACGGCAAGCAGGCTGAGCAGGTTGCCCAGGCTGCGGCCCTCGCGGTGCACCACGACCACGCCGGTGTAGAGCAGGTAGGCGACCAGGGCGAGGTTGGCCGCGACCAGACCGACGGTGACCACCGCCACCAGGCCCAGGCCGACCGTGGGCGACAGCGCCACCAGGGCGAGCAGGGCCGAGACCCCCAGATAGCCCAGGGCACCCACGACGAAGACGGCGGAGCTGAGGCGGCGCGGGTCGCTGCCGGACCGGTCCAGGGTGGCCTCCAGGTCCGGCTCGCGGGAGTCCATGACGACCAGCCCGGAGGCGTAGCCGCTGATGCCGCGGGTGTTGACGAAGAGCACCACCACGGCGGACAGCGCCGCCCAGGCGAAGCCGAGCTGGCCGAACGCGGCGACGCCCGCGTCCTCGGGGAGGGTCAGCACGACATAGCCTCCGGCGCCGGTGACGCAGCGGACCAGCCACTGGTGCCACCCGGGGCGTCGGCCGTCGGTGCGCATCGGTCGCAGGTAGACCAGGTGCTGCCCGAGCGTGGCGCCGGTGGCCGCCGGGACGACGAGGAGCAGGACCACCGCTGCCGTCAGCGTGGCGGCCACCTGGATGAGCACCGTGTGGGCCTCGTAGTCCCGGCCGGTGAAGTAGAGCCCGAAGCGGACCCCGAGCGGGACGCCGATCCCGATGAGCAGCACCGAGACGACGTCGACCGCCATGCCGGTCAGGCGGCGGAGCGGCCGCACCGGCTGCGGCTGGTCGGGCGGCCGCACGTGCTGGCCCGGCACGAGCCGGGCCAGCGGCGCCAGGCCCACGCCGATGGCGGCACCCAGGGTGTTGGCCAGCAGGTCGTCGGTGTCGAACAACCGGTAGGCGCACGGGTAGGCGAACCAGTTGCCGGTGAGCTGGGTGAGCTCGATCAGCAGGGAGGTGCCGAGGCCGGCGGCGACGCACCACAGCGGGCGCCACCGCATCAGGTGCCGGGCGAACACCCCGAGTGGCACGAAGAAGGCGACGTTGAGGACGACCTGGCGCAGGGCGGGGTCGCGCAGCAGCCCGGCGACCCCGCCGCTGGCGTCGATGTCCTGCAGGAAGCGGAACGGGACGAGCTGGGCACGCAGAGGGCCGTCGCAGATGAGGTCCTCGACGGCAGGCAGCGGCACGATGGTGTAGCTCCACAACGCCATCAGGTAGACGACGGCGGCGGCGCTCAGGACGGCATGGCCCGGGCCGGTCCTGCCGTGTCGGAAGCTCCACGCGACGTAGGGGATGAACAGCAACGGGATCGCCATCACGCCCAGGAGCACCGCGATGAGCGCCGACGCGTCGAACCCTTCCACGCGATGACCCTAGAGGCACCCGCGCACCCGGAGTGCACACCGCGCCACGCTCTGCGACCGTGGGATCGTGAGTCGCGAACCCTGGCTGTGCGTCGTCGCGCCGACCTCGATCCTGATGGTGGAGATCGAGCGGCCCGAGGACGCCGGCGACGCCGACGACTCGCGGGCGGAGATCCACGTGCACCGGGGCGGCCAGGGCCTGTGGGTCGCCACGATGGCCCGGTCGCTCGGGGCCCGGGTCACGGTGTGCGGCCCGTTCGGCGGCGAGACCGGCACCATCCTGCAGCAGATCTCCGTCACCGACGGCCTGGAGATCACCGCGATCGAGTATGCCGAGGGGTCCGCCGCCCTGGTCCACGACCGTCGCTCCGGCGAGCGTCAGGAGCTGGCCAGGATGCCGGCCGGACCGTTGCGTCGGCACGAGACCGACGAGCTGTTCGGGGCCGCGCTGGTCACCGGGACCGAGGCCGACGTCTGCGTGCTCACCGGCGCCCAGCCGGCCGAGGTCCTCGCGCCAGACTTCTTCGGGCGGCTGACCCACGACCTGCTGGTCGGGGGGACGGTGGTGGTGGCCGACCTGTCGGGAGAGGCCGCGCTCCGGGTGGCGCAGGAGGGTCCGGCGGTGCTCAAGATGGCGCACGACGAGGTGATCGAGGCCGGGCTGGCCTCGGACGACTCCGTGGACAGCCTGCGGTCGGCCGCCGCAGCACTGGTCGAGGGCGGCGTGGGCACCGTGGTCGTCTCCCATGCCGACCAGCCGACCCTGGTGGTGCGCGCGGGCGGCGCCTGGCTGGTGCACACACCGCCGCTGTCGTCCGTGGACCACCGCGGGGCGGGCGACTCGATGACGGCCGGCATCGCCGTGGGGCTCGGCCGGGGGGAACCGGTGCTGGACGCGATCCGGCTCGGCGCGGCCGCGGGGACCCTGAACATCACGCGCCGGGGCCTGGGCACCGGCAGCCGCGAGGAGATCGAGCGGTTCACCGCACACGTGACGATCGAGGAGCTGGACGGATGAGGGTGCTGGTCACCAACGACGACGGGATCGACTCGCCCGGGCTGGCCGTGCTGGCCAACGTGGCGCACGCCGCAGGCCATGACGTGGTGGTCGCGGCCCCGTCGCACCAGTACTCCGGTGCCTCCGCGTCGCTGATCGGGCACGAGGTCGACGGGCGCCTCGAGCTCACCGCCGGAGCCCCGCCGGGGCTGGTCCACGGGGTGCCCGCGCACGGGGTGCGGGCTGCGCCGGCGCTGATCACCTTCGCCGCCGGCTACGGGGCCTTCGGGCACCGTCCGGACGTGGTGCTCTCCGGGGTCAACCTCGGGGCGAACACCGGTCACGCGACGCTGCACTCCGGGACGGTCGGCGCGGCCCTGTCCGCCGCGACCCAGGGCATCCCGGCCCTCGCGGCGTCGATCGCCTCGGCCGACCCGGAGCACTGGGCGACCGCGGAGGAGGTGTGCCGGGTGGCCTTCGACTGGGTGGTCGAGCACTGTCCCGAGGGCCGGGTCCTCAACATCAACGTGCCCGACGTGCCGACGGCCCGGTTGCGAGGGCTGCGGGTCGCGACGCTGGCGGAGTTCGGCGCGGTGCAGGCCGCCGTCAAGGAGCGCGGCGAGGGGTGGGTGCAGATGACCTACGAGGAGGTCGATGTCGAGCACGAGCCGGGCACGGACGCCTACCTGCTGGAGCACGGCTGGGCCACCGCATCCCTGCTGCGCACCCCGATCCACGACGTCACCGACCCCACCCCGCCGGAGTTCACCACCGCGGTCGCGGGCGAGGCCGAGGAAATCGTCGACGTGAGTCGCGGACGCACCATGTCGTCCGGCTCCGGGCCGCAGGACTGAGCACCCCGCTCAGCGGAGGGCGCGCTGGGCGGCCACGACCTCCTCGACGGTCCCGTCCTGGATCGCGCTGACCAGACCGTCGACGGCGTCCTCGATCTGGTCGTACATCCGCACGTAGGCCTCCCGCGGCAGACCCCACGGGTCGGGGATGTCCCGCACCTCCTCACCGGCGTCGCTGGCGAAGGCACCGAGCCGCACCACCTTCGCCTCGTCCTCCGCGCGCTGCGCGAGGGCGAGGATGTCGGCCTCGTTGGAGCTGTCCATCGCCAGGATCAGGTCTGCGTCGCCGAAGTGGTCGGCCGCGAACTGCGCCGCCCGACTGGTGAAGGCGTAACCGCGGCCCTCACCCTCGGAGACCGAGTGCTCGTGGGGCGGCCGGCCGATGTGGTAGTCGGCGGTGCCGGCCGAGGACACCATCACCTCGTCCAGGCCGGCCTGCTCGAGCCGGTGGACCAGCACCGACTCGGCGGCGGGAGAGCGGCAGATGTTGCCCAGGCAGACGGTCATGATGTGCATGCCCTCGAGTCTCTCAGGTCGAACGGCGTGCGTCTGCGAGCGGCTTCCGCTTCTTCGGGCCGGAAGTAACCGGCTCCCAGATGCATTGGCCGCTCGAAGAAGCGGACCAGGCACCTCGTCCCGACCGACCCAGCCGCCCTTGCGGGGGCAGCCGGACGCTCTCCACCCCGAACACGGTGCGGCCACCCAAGGATCCACGACAACCTGCTGGTTCTGAGGCTCAGCGGCGCTCGCGGTGTCGTCGCACCGCGGCGCGATTGGCGCAGCGCACCGAGCAGTATCGCTGGCGCCCGTTACGGGTCGTGTCAACCACGACGTTGGTGCAGGGTGCTGCCTCGCAGCGCCGCAGGCGGTGCATCCCGCGGGTGGTGAGGTGCAGAGCAGTCCCCACGCAGATCACCGATCGCAGCACCTGGGGGAGGCTCTGGCGATCATCGCGATAGTGCAGGTGCCAGCCCTCCTCATCACCATGGTCGACCAGTCGGGGGTACGCCGCGGCCTTGGCCATCTGCTCATTGAGCAGCCCAGCGCGCTCGCGATCCGAGGGGGCATCGACGATGGCCAGCCAGTCGTCGATCACCGAGCGTGTCTCGGCATAGTCACGTGCCCGGCTGGGTGAGGACAGGATCAGTCCCGCATCCTGGGCGCGCTGTTCGACGGCCGCGCGATCTGACGGCACACAAGACCACGCGGCCGCCGGATGACGTCCCCACGAGCATGCCTGGCGCATCGCATCCGCCACCAGACCTCCACCGGGATCGTGGAGTATCTACGCTGCAGCCAGTGCCGCACACAACGCATGAGAGAACTCGGACTCGCCATGAGCCAGTGCTCCAGAGCAAGGATCTGCGCGCATGACAGTTCTCCCGGCCCTCCCGGGGCGGCGGCCGCGGGAACTCGTGGGGCTGGCGGCCGCTCAGGAGCGGCTGACGGTCACCGTCGTGAGCTGGTCGTCGCGGAAGGTCAGCGTCACGACGCCGCCGTCGACGTCGTAGCGGAGGCCGTGGGTGCCGCCGTCCTCGTCGCGAGGCTGCTTCTCGGACGGCTCGCCCAGCACTGCCGCGACATCCTCAGGGGTGACGGTGGATACGTCCAGCCCGGAGATCAGCTGCTCGGGCTCGGGATAGGGGTAGTAGTCACCCTCCTGTCGGGCACTGGTCCGCACGCTGTCGAGCTCTCCGTCGCGGAACCGCAGGAGCACGCCGTCCTTGATGTTCGCGATGTCGACCCACACCTCACCGTCGTCCCTGGTGACCGGCAGGTCCTCGATGAAGTACGGGTTCCGGGTGAGGATCGCGAAGACCACCCGGTCGCGTGTCCCGGCCCCGAGGGCCCTGAGGTGGGTGGTGATGACACCGCTGATCTCGGGCACAGCCGTCCTCTCCGTCGTCTTCCGGGGCGGAGACATTGTCGCCCACCCGCGCGCACGGGCGCGGCGCGGACCAGATGAGCGCACGGCATACCTGTCACGGATCAGGTGAGCACACGACATACCCTCGCGGGGTGCTGCGCATCGCCTCGGTCAACGTCAACGGGATCCGGGCCGCCCACCGTCGGGGGTTCGGCGACTGGCTGGCCACCCGCGGCTGCGACGTCGTCACGCTGCAGGAGGTGCGGGCGCCGCTCGACAAGCTGCCCATGGACGCCTTCGGCGACTATCACGTGGTCTACGAGCCGGGGCAGCTCGCGGGGCGCAACGGAGTGGCAGTGCTGACCCGGGAGCAGCCGGCGGCGGTGCGCACCTGGGACGCCGACGTGCTGGTGCGGGGGCCGGGTGAGGACCACCTGCACACCGAGCCGGCACCGGACCGGGTGTCGCTGGCGCGGGGCCTGGCACGGCACGCCCACGAGGGGCGGTATGTCGAGGTCGACCTGGCCGAGGCACCGCTCACCGTCGCGAGCCTCTATCTGCCCAAGGGTGGCCTGCCGGCGCACCTGCAGAAGCCCGGGCGGATGCGCGAGGCGCCGGACGGTGGGGCGCGCTACGAGCGGAAGATGCGTTTCATGGCTGCGTTCGCGCGGCAGCTCACCCGGACGCGGCGGGCCGCGCTGGCTGCGGGCCGGGAGCTCCTGCTGACGGGCGACCTCAACGTGGCGCACACCGAGCAGGACGTGGCGAGGTGGCGGAGCAGCCGGCAGGCGGAGGGCTTCCTGCCCGAGGAGCGCGAGTGGGTCGGCTCCCTGCTGTCGCCGCGCACGTTGGTCGACGTGGTGCGGTCGGTGCACCCCGACGCCGACGGTCCCTACACCTGGTGGTCGTGGCTGGGGCAGGCGTATGCCCGTGATGCCGGCTGGCGCATCGACTACCACCTGGCCACGCCGCGGCTGGCGCGCACCGCAGAGTCGGCGGAGGTCGACCGGGAGCACCGCGGCGTGCGGCTGTCCGACCATGCCCCGGTGGTCGTCGACTACGCGTTCGGTGCGTGACGACGTGACCGTTCTCACCTCCGCGGGGTCGCCCGGCTCGGCTACGGTGACGGCATGACCGTTGAGGCGTCTGCCACGCTCGCGGACCTGGTGATCCAGGACGGCCGGCGAGCCCGCATCCTGGAGGGCTTCGGCCTGGACTACTGCTGCCACGGCCAGCGCTCCCTGGTGGACGCGACGACCGAGGCCGGGGTCGACCTGCGCGAGGTGACACGGGCCCTCGACCTGCCCGCCCCGAGCGACCCGGCCGTGCGCGTGGCGCAGGAGCGGGCCGACCTCGCCCACGACATCGTCGACACCCACCACGCCTACATGTGGGAGGAGATGCCGCGCCTGCAGGCCCTCGTCGAGAAGGTCGCCCGCGTGCACGGCGAGCGGCACCCCGAGCTGTCCCGGGTGGAGGAGCTCTTCACGGCCGCGGTCTCCGAGCTCGACCCGCACATGACCAAGGAGGAGCGCAGCGTCTTCCCCGCCATCAGCCGGCTGGAGAAGTCCGGGACCCGGCCGCGGGTCTCCCTCGCCGAGCAGATCGAGGTGCTGGTCGACGAGCACACGGTGGTCGGCGACCTGTTCAAGGAGATCAACGCCACGACCATGGGCTACGCGGTGCCCGAGGACGCGTGCGGCTCCTACCGGGCGATGCTCGACGGGCTGCGGGAGATGGAGCTCGACCTGCACGAGCACATCCACAAGGAGAACAACGTCCTCTTCCCGGGGGCGCTGGAGCTGGAGCGGGCTGCCGCGCCGGACGCTCAACCCGATCCCGTCTGAAGGAACCCGAAGGAGACAGCAGTGAGTGACCTGGACGTGCGAATGGTGGTCCTGTCCACGGACGACCTCGACGAGTCGATCGCGTTCTACGAGGGCATGGGGATGACCCTGAAGTTCCGGGACGGATCGCATTTTGCCGCGATGGACGGCGGCTCGATCACACTCGCCCTGGCCACTGCGGTCGATCATCCACTGCCGGGCAAGGTCGTCGTCGGACTCAAGACCGACGACGTCGACGCCGCGGCCAAGGCGGTCGAGTCGGGCGGCGGAGCGATCGTCAAGGGGCCCTACGACGACGCGCACGAGCGGCGGGCGGTGGTCTACGACCAGCAGGGCAACGGGTTGGTGCTCTACAAGCCGCTCGGTCGCTGACGCGTCCGCTCGCCCGGAGCCTCGTCACGCACGGTTGATCGATCCGGTGCGGCAGGTGCCGGACCCGGGTATCCTCTGGCCCACCACCCGAGCCTCCGGAGGGCACCGTGAGTCCTGTCGTCAGCGATGACCCCTACCTGAACCGCGACTTCCTGGTCCAGATCATGGGGATCACCGACGACGGGTCCGCAGGCTTGCAGGCCTCGTTCGCGGAGGTCACCGGTCTCGGTGCCCGGATCACGCCGGTCGAGTACCGCGCCGGAGGCGACCTCAGCGTCCGCAAGCTCCCCGGCCGGGCGACGTATCCCAACGTCACGTTCACCCGCGGGATCAACGGCAACCTCGCCTTCTGGGAGTGGATGAAGAGCGCGTTGAGCGGGCAGGTCGTGCGCTCCGACATCTCGGTCGACCTGCTCAACGACGTCGCGGAGCCGGTCCTGTCGTTCCGGCTCAGGCGGGCGTGGCCGGTGCGCTTCGAGGGACCTCGGCTCAACGCGACCGGCAACGACGTCGCGGTCGAGGTGCTCGAGATCTGCCACGAAAGGCTGGAGCTCGCGTAGTGGAGCCGCTGGTCGTCCTCGACGTGGACTACGTCCGTGACTCGTTCGTCCTCGTCCTGGCCAACGTCGGCACCGGCATGGCGTACGACCCGCGGGTGCACTTCTCCGCTCCCCTCGTGGGGGCGGGGGGCACCACCAAAGTCTCCGAGCTCCCGCTGTGGAGCACCCTGACGATGCTGCGGCCGGGCAAGGCGATCGAGGTGTTCTTCGACACGGCCCCCCTCGCGCTGGCCGACGGGAACTCCCCGCAGTTCGCCGCCACCGTGACGTACAGCGACGGGGCGGGCGAGCGGTTCAAGCACCGGTATGTCCATAGCCTCGGTGCCTACCGCGACCTGCCACGGCTCGAGTCCTGATGTCGTATGCCGTCACGCACCGGATCCCCTCGCCCGAGGAACATCGTCGGCTGGCTGACGCCGTGGGCTGACCGGGTGCGGCAGATCGCCCCCGGGCACTGTTTCGTCGGGTTGTTCACGACGCCCGATGCGGAACGGCTGTATGCCTCCCGCGGGTGGGAGGCCAAGAGATGGTCGGGATGTGGCAGGTGCTGCGCGACTGACCGGGCCAGCGCGGACCGTTGCTCAGAAGGGGGAGGTCACAGCCGGGAGCGGACCCACGTCGTCCTGCCGCCGAGCGCCCGCTCGAGGTCGGTGACCACATCGGGGCGCAGATCCTCCCAGCTGTGGAACTCCACGGCCGGGGCGCCGAAGGCCACAGCGGCCTGACCCACCCAGTCGCCCTGGGATGTCCGCGCTCCACAGTCCTGGCACACCAGCATCGGCTCCTGACCCTCGCTCCACTCGTCGAGACCGGCGTGCACGTCCTCCGGATCCGCGACCCTGCCGCAGATCGGGCAGGACGGAGCCTCGAAGTTGTCCATGGCGTGGTAGCCCGACCAGCGCCGGTGCACCGACACGTGGTTCCAGCCCGTCCGCAGCAGGATCGGCAACTCGCGGTGCTCGGCGTAGAAGGCACGGACCTCTTGAGAAAGGAGCTCGGCGGCTCGCGGTCCGGGCGCCCAGCCGTCGTCGCAAGGCTCACCGATCGCGCCGAGCTCGCGCAGCAGGTGCAGCACGGCCTCAGCCCGGACGTCGGCCTCGTCGGCAGGAAGGACGTCCAGTCGCACGATCGTCAGTGACGTGTCGGACACGGCCAGCATCCTGTCAAACGTCGGCGTCTTCCAGGTCTTCCTGACGGACGAGCAGCGCTTCTTCACCGGAGGCCACCTGATGTTCTGGGGCGCCGTGGAGTCCCGCGACGAGTGCGGGTGACCCACCACCCCGGCCTGAGCTTCTTCGAGCGCCTTGCTCATCTTAAGTACGGTGACAGTCGGCCCGAAGAACGCGAGGGCGCTCGAAGACGTCGGGCTGAGGCGGAGGGTGCTGCGCAACTGACCGGGTCAGTGCCCATGCAACGACAAAGCCCCAGGTCCGAAGACCTGGGGCCGTTGCGTTGTGCGCGAGGGGGGAGTTGAACCCCCACGCCCTTTCGGGCACACGGACCTGAACCGTGCGCGTCTGCCTATTCCGCCACTCGCGCGAGTGCCGAGCAAGATTAGCACGCGGCCACCTCAGGTTCCGCATCGGCGCCGGTCAGGCTCCGCAACCAGGCAGGCCGTCAGCACACCCCCGTTGCGCCGCGGCACAGGGACCGGAACCGCAGCGCTCCCGCGCACGTTCCTCACGAGCAACGTCCCCGGCGGCGCGGATGCCCGCTGGAGACACCTCGCGACAGTACGATCGAAGTGGCCACCGGCCCACCCGGCGCTGCGCGCGGGGAGGGCACCGACGAGCGAAGGGAGTGTCATGGGGATCATCGACCGCGTCGAGCGCGGCCTCGAGCGGGCCGTCAAGGCACCGTTCGCGAAGGTCTTCAAGGCCGAGGTCCAGCCGGTCGAGATCGCCTCCGCGATGCGTGGGGCGATGGACGAGCGGGCCGCTGTCCTCGGACCGGGCCGCACCATGGTGCCCAACGTCTTCACGATCGAGCTCGCCACCACCGACTACGAGCGGCTCTCCTCCTACGACACCGCCCTCACCGACGAGCTGGTCGCCGCCGCCGAGGACCACGCCGACGCCCAGCGCTACACCCCGGCCGGCACGGTCGAGGTGCGGCTGACCTCGGACGACGAGCTGGAGACCGGCATCTTCCGGGTGCGTCCGGCGAGCAAGAACCCCCGCCGCCAGGGCCAGCGCCGAGCGGCCCCGCGTCCGGGCGAGGGCATGCGACCCGCCATGCCCGAGCGGGACCGCGCGACGGGCCAGCCCCGCCCGCAGACGCGGCCTGCCCAAGACGACCCGCACGCCGCCTACCGCCCGCCCGCCGAGGGTCAGCAGGTCCCCGGCCAGGGACGACCGAGCCACGGTCAGCAACCCCAGCGACCAGCCGGCCCCCGCCAGGCCCCACCCGGGGTCGGTGCCGCCGCGGCCGTCGCGGCCCGGGGCAGTCAGCCCGCCGCCGGCGCCCCGTCATACGCCCCTCCGGGTGGCAGCCGCGGCCCCGCGACCCGCGAGTTCCCGGCCTCGCCCGGCCGGTCCCAGCGTCCGGTCAGCGGACGCGGGCCGAGGCCGTGGCTGGACGTCAACGGCCGCGCCCACAGCCTCACCGCCGCCGTCACCGTGATCGGTCGCGACGCCTCCGCCGACCTGGTGGTCGACGACCCGGGGGTGTCACGGCGGCACGCCGAGATCCGGATCACCCACGACGGGCCGCACCAGCAGGTGCTCATCAAGGACCTCGGCTCGACCAACGGCTCCTACCTCAACGGTGACCAGATCGGCACCGAGCAGCTCACCGAGGGCGACCGCGTCACCCTGGGCAGCACCACGCTGGTGTTCCATGCCGAAGGCGGCCGATGAGCGACAGGACCAGCGAGGACACGAGCTTGCGAGGCCCGGAGCGGTCCGCGGAGCTCATCGAGAGGGCACGATGAGTGAGTTGACCCGCGAGAGGGCACGATGAGTGAGCTGACCCTCAACATCATCCGCCTCGGCATCCTCGCCCTGCTCTGGGCGTTCGTCTTCAGCGTGGTCGGCGCACTGCGGGGAGACCTTTACGGCACCCGCGTGCTGACGCGCAGCAGTCCCGGCCGCGCGGAGCGTCCGGCCCGGGCGCCGCGGTCGGTCCGGCGCGGGCCGCACCGGCTGGCCGTCGTGGCCGGCAGCCTGCGGGGCACCACCGTCCCGCTCAACGAGGGCGGTCTCCTCATCGGCCGCAACCCCGAGTGCTCCCTGGTGCTCACCGACGACTACGCCTCCGGCCGGCACCTGCGCCTCTACCTCGGCCCCGACAACCAGTGGTATGCCGATGACCTGGAGTCCACGAACGGCACCTTCATCAACAACCAGCGGATCGGGACGGGCCACCGGCTCGAGGTGGGCACCCAGATCCGGATCGGCCAGACGATCCTCGAGCTGCAGCGGTAACCCCCATGGTTGCGCTGCGCTATGCCGCCCGCTCCCACCTGGGTCTGGGCACCAAGAGCCGGAACGAGGACTCCGCCTACGCCGGCCCCGAGCTCCTCGTTCTGTGCGACGGCATGGGGGGGCACGCCGCGGGTGACGTCGCCAGCTCCCTGGTCGTCGGTGAGCTCGTGCACCTGGACGGTGAGAGCCACGGCGCGGACGACATGAGCGTCGTCCTGGAGCAGGCGATGATGGACGCCAACGACCGGCTGGCCGAGGTCGCCGAGGAGTCCGACACCACCCACGGCATGGGGACCACGTGCATCGCCATGATGCGCTCGGGGAGCAAGCTGGCCGTCGCCAACATCGGTGACTCCCGCGCCTACCTGCGCCGCGGCACCCGCGTCACGCAGATCACCAAGGACCACTCCTTCGTCCAGCAGCTGCTCGACGAGGGCCGGATCGGTGAGGAGGAGGCGCTGCACCACCCGCAGCGCTCGCTGGTCACCCGGGTCTTCACCGGCCGCCCCGACGACCGCCCCGACCTGTCCATGCGCGAGCTGCGCGCCGGGGACCGCCTGCTGATCTGCTCCGACGGGCTCACCGACTACGTGGCCGAGTCGACGGTCGCCGAGCTGCTGCGCAGCGAGGACCCGCCCGGCAAGGTCGCCGACCAGCTGATCTCGATCGCGCTGCGGGCTTCCACCCGCGACAACGTCACCGTGATCGTCGCCGACGTCGTCGACGCGGGCGAGGGCACCGGCACCACCGAGCCCCAGGTCGTCGGCGCCGCCAGCGAGCGCCGCGGCACCCAGCTCCTGGCCCCCCAGACCCCGGCCGAGAAGGCCGCCGCCCTGTCCCGGACGGTGCACGGGACCGACCCGGCGCCCGAGCTGGCCGAGGAGTCCGACCGCGGCGGCCTGGCCACCTGGCTGCGGCGCAGCCTGGTCGGCCTGGCGATCCTGGCCGTGGTCAGCGTCGGCGCGTGGGCGACCTACGACTGGTCGCAGCGGCAGTACTTCGTCGGCGAGGCCAACGGTCACGTCACCATCTTCCGCGGCGTCAGCCAGGACCTCGGTCCGTTCGTGCTGTCCAGCCCGGAGGAGGAGACCGACATCGAGCTGGAGCTCCTCCCCGCCCACTACCGCAACCGGGTGATCAACACCCTCACCGCCGACGACCGCGCCGACGCCGACCGCATCGTCGAGGAGCTCCGCTCCCTGGCCCTGCCCCGCTGCGAGGACGTGATCCAGCTCCCGCTGCCCGGTGACGGGACGGCGACGACGGCGGACCCGGACACGGCCACCTCGACAGCCGGACCGGACGACGCCTCCGCCACCTCCCTCGGGCCGGACGCCGCGGGCGCCACGGGCGGACCGGACGCCGCCACCTCGACCCAGACCCCCCCGGCCGACGACGCCGCCACGACGACCGCCCCGGCCCCCGCGCCGACACCGCCCACCGTGGACTGCGTGCCGTGACGACCATCACCACCTTCCGACCGCGCACCGGGCGGATCACCGAGCTCGTGCTGCTGCTCTTCGCCGTCGGCATCGTGCTCCTCGCCTACGTCAACGTGGGCCTGGCGGTGAACGACGAGATCCCCCCGAACCTGCAGCTGCACGGGGGGCTGCTGCTCGCCTTCACCGTCGGCCTCCACCTGGTGCTGCGCTGGCGCGCGAAGTATGCCGATCCGCTCCTGCTGCCCATCGCCACCCTTCTCAACGGGCTGGGTCTGGTGATGATCCTGCGGCTGGACTACGCGGCCGGGCGCGACGTCGGCAGCCTGGTGGCCAGCCGCCAGCTGCTGTGGAGCGCGCTGGGCATCACCCTGGCGGCGGGCGTGCTGATCCTGCTCCGCGACCACCGGGTGCTCCGGCGTTACACCTACATCGCCATGGTCGTCGGTTTCCTGCTGCTCCTGATGCCGATGCTGCCGGTCATCGGCCACGAGGAGAACGGCTCCCGCCTGTGGATCAGGATCGCCGGGTTCAGCTTCCAGCCCGGTGAGATCGCCAAGATCGCGCTGACCGTCTTCTTCGCCGGCTACCTGGTCGCCACCCGCGACGCGCTGTCCCTGGTCGGACGGCGCTTCCTGGGGCTGCAGCTGCCGCGGGGCCGGGACCTCGGACCGCTGCTGGCGGCGTGGGGACTGTCGGTGCTGATCCTGGTCGCCCAGCGCGACCTGGGCTCCTCGCTGCTGTTCTTCGGGCTGTTCGTCGCGATGCTCTACGTGGCGACCGAGCGGGTCAGCTGGATCATCATCGGCCTGTCGCTGTTCTGCGCGGGCGCGGTCGTCGCCTGGCGGATCTTCCCGCACGTGCAGACCCGGGTGAACCTGTGGCTCGACCCGTTCGACCCGAACGCCTCGTCCGACCAGGTTGCCAAGGGGCTGATGGGGATGGGTCACGGCGGCCTGTTCGGCACCGGTCTCGGCGAGGGCTTCCCGCACCTGACCTACTTCGCCAACAGCGACTACATCTTCGCCAGCTTCGCCGAGGAGCTCGGGCTGATCGGCATCTTCGCGATGCTGATGCTCTACGCGCTCCTCGTCGAGCGCGGGCTGCGCACCGCCATCGGCGCCCGGGAGGGCTTCGGCAAGCTGCTCGCCGCAGGCCTGGCCTTCTCGATCGGCCTGCAGATCTTCGTGGTCGTCGGCGGTCTGACCCGCGTCATCCCGCTGACCGGCCTGACCACGCCCTTCCTCTCGGCCGGCGGCTCCTCCCTCATCGCCAACTGGATCATCATCGCCCTGCTCATGCGCATCAGTGACCACGCCCGCCGGCCGGTGGCCGAGCGGGTCACCGACGACCCGGAGCTCGACACCCCCACGCACGCGGGGGTGGCCCCGTGAACGCCCCCATCCGGCGGCTCGCGGTCGTCGTCTCCCTGATGTTCGCCGCCCTGCTGGTCGCCACGACCTACATCCAGTTCTTCCAGGCCCAGGAGCTGCGGGAGATGGCCGGCAACCGGCGCACCCTGCTGGACGAGTACGGCCGCGAGCGCGGGGCCATCCTCGTGCAGGGGACCCCGATCGCCGAGTCCGTGCCCACCAACAACGACCTGGCCTGGATGCGGGTCTTCGACCAGGGGCGCCTCTACGCCCACACGACCGGCTACTACTCCTTCATCTACGGCGCCGGCGCCGGTCTGGAGCGCTCCGCGAACTCGCTGCTGTCCGGCTCGGACGACTCCCTGTTCTACCGCCGGATCCCCGACCTCATCCTCGGTCGCAACCCGAGCGGCGCAACCCTCGAGCTGACCCTCGACCCGGACATCCAGCGGGCCGCGTCCGAGGCCCTCGGCGACCGGCGCGGCGCGGTCGTCGCCCTCGACCCGCGCACCGGGGAGGTCCTGGCCATGGTCAGCCACCCGACCTTCGACCCCAACGAGGTGAGCTCGCACAACCTCAGCGCCGTCCAGCAGGCCTACGTCACCCTCAACGAGGACAGCAGCCGCCCGCTGATCAACCGGGCGATCGGTGGCGACCTCTACCCGCCCGGGTCGGTCTTCAAGCTGGTCGTGACGGCCGCCGCGCTGGAGTCCAACGAGTTCACGCCGGACACCGAGCTCCCCTCGCCGCTGCGCTACACGCTGCCCGGGACCACCACCTCGGTCCCCAACTTCGGCGGCTCCTCGTGCAGCGGGGGCGACACGACCAGCCTGTTCGACTCGCTACGGGTCTCCTGCAACACCTCCTTCGCCTGGCTCGCCAACGAGCTCGGGGCGGAGTCCCTCAACGACCAGGCCGAGGCCTTCGGGTTCGGGCAGTCCCTGCAGTTCCCCCTCCCGGTGACGGCCAGCCGTTATCCGGTCGACGCCGACGACGCCCAGGTGGCGCTGACCGGCATCGGGCAGTATGACGTGCGCGTCACCCCCCTGCAGATGGCCATGGTCTCGGCCGGCATCGCCAACGACGGACGGGTGATGACCCCCTACCTGATCGACACCGTGCGCGACAAGGACCTCGACCCCATCGACACCACCGAGCCGCGCGAGTTCTCCACCGCGGTCAGCGAGCGGACCGCCCAGGAGATCACCGACATGATGGTCGCGGTCGTGGAGTCCGGCTCCGGGTCCCGCGCGGCACTGTCAGGCGTGCAGGTGGCTGGCAAGACCGGCACCGCGGAGTTCGGCACCAGCGGTGCGGCGCACGCATGGTTCACTGGGTTCGCCCCGGCGGGGGACCCGACCATCGCGGTGGCCGTGATCGTGGAGAGCGCAACAGAGGACTGGACCGGAGAGACCGGAGGAGTCGTCGCGGCACCGATCGCCCGGGCCGTTCTTGAGGCAGGAGTGAATCGATGAGTGACGAAGCGCTGGTCCTCGGCGGCCGCTACGAGGTCGGCGAGCTGATCGGCCGCGGCGGCATGGCGGAGGTGCACAAGGGGCACGACCTGCGGCTCGGCCGGACCGTCGCCATCAAGATCCTGCGCACCGACCTGGCGCGGGACACCTCCTTCCTGGCCCGCTTCCGCCGCGAGGCGCAGTCGGCGGCCGGGCTCAACCACCCCTCGATCGTGGCGGTCTACGACTCCGGGGAGCAGGAGATGCGCGAGTCCGGCGGGGCACCGGTCTCCGTACCGTTCATCGTCATGGAGCTGGTCGAGGGCCAGACGCTGCGCGACATCCTGAACACCGAGAAGGTGCTGGACCCCGACGAGGC
>Ga0123335_1002694_pt1 | contig 25906 bp, 30 predicted proteins | sample BiotimSIPDNA_2_FD_89707 | JGI IMG/M metagenome (GOLD analysis project Ga0123335, IMG submission 89707) | Anaerobic biogas reactor microbial communites from Washington, USA - Biogas_R2 time_0 SIP DNA | ecosystem: Engineered > Bioreactor > Anaerobic > Unclassified | place: Washington, USA...
AGACGGGTAAAACAGGTATATTGCGCGGTCGCGGTCGCAGTCTTGAGCGTCAAAACCCTTTTTCAGCTGTTCCCGTGTAGGCAGCACTAAATCTTGGTTAGCGTCGGGAACAAAGGCTTTCTTAAAGCCTTCAACATATTCTGGATGCCCAAGATAGCGACCTACAAAGCATCTTAACCCCGTGATTTGGTTATTGTAGGTTTTAGGCGCTTTCGCCGTGTAGCTTTGGAGATAAGAGCGCACGGTGTCACGATTTACAATTCCACCGCACTGCGTCAGGTATCTTATTGCTAAGACGCGGTAGTCCTTTATTACAGTCGGCTCTAAGCGTTGCTCCACTGTGCAGAAATCAACAAAGTTTTCAATTATAGTTAACGGTATTTTCGAGTTTTGTACTTGGATAGCAGCGACGTTGCCCCTATTAATAGCTGATACAACGCTTGTGCAGCTTTGCAGATGCGCTGGTGACGCATGGTCACCCATATCGAAGGGCTTTGGACCCGGCGACGAGAGTTCGAATCTCTCATGGGCTACTCACATCTCTCGTCTGTTTCTAACGAGAAAATTGTAAAGACACTTTGGGAGCTAAGAACGCTTAGTCCTAAAAGCCAAAGTAAAATCAACTGTGGCTCAGAAAGAGATTTGGAAAAGAGTCAACGGTGCAATCAAAGAAGTAAGAAATAATGCCCGACAGTTTTGTGAAGAGTTAGAACAAAATAATCCAAACAACAAATGAAGCTCAAATGTACCAACTCAGAACCCAACCAGTAATCCAACAACTTCGCCAACACAAACGATAACATCACAACCCACACCATCGCCCACTGTTCCAGAATTCACTGTTATTCTACTTCTACCGCTTTTTGCCCTGATACTCTTCGGTGCAATTGCAGTCAAACTAAAGAAACAAGCTAACAAAAGTTAGCCTTTCTTCTTTTTCTATAACCTTTTCCAGCGATGTGGTGTATACCCACCTACCCTCTGATTGTTAGGAAAAATAAACTCCTAAGTTAACGTTATAACCCCTTATGTACCTATAACTAAACATGGGCAGTAAAACTCTAACAGTAATCAATTGCCTACTCTTGCTTGTTTGTTTATCGATACAGCCATTCATAGTTACTGCCCAAGAAACATCACTCTGGAAAAATAAATTGATAGACGAAAAGGCTGCTAGGGGAAATATTGCGATTGTTATAGATTCAAACAACTTACCGCACATAGCCTATTTGGGTTATCAAACTGTTCACTCCGATAGCCCGATAGATGTTGTCTATGCAAGTTTTAATGGTACTATATGGCAGACTCAAGTAGTGACAGAAGGAAGCGGAAAGATAGACCTTGCTTTGGATTCAAGCAACAATCCGCATATAACATTTAATGATAACCGCAATGAGGCATTAATGTATGCTCAATGGAACGGAAATAATTGGACTATCCAACAAGTCGACGCAAATGGTCGGTTTGGTTCGCTAAAGTTGGACTCAAAAGGCAATCCACACATAGCATATAGGGTTGATGATGTGCTAAAATACGCCTATTTTAATGAGTCAAATTGGAACACACAAATACTTGATTCATCAAGGTATGAACTATTAGACTACCAATCATCCCTTTGTTTAGATAAGAACGATAATCCACACATACTCTATGGCTTTAATACTGGTCAAACTTCCAATAGCGTTTCAACCTTAAAATACGCTTACCTAAATGATTATGGCTGGAAAATACAAACCGTTGCATCTAATGTTGATATTGGGTTTGGAAATTTGGCTTTAGATTCATACGGAAACCCACATTTAACGTACGCTAAAGGGCATCCTCAATCTACCTCAAACCATGTAACAATAACTCATTTGTCTTTCAACGGTTCACAATGGGGCAGCGATGTGATTGCTAATGATGTAATGATACTAGGTTATGGAAGTGCATACTTGACTATAGAAGCGAATGATACAGTATACGCTAGTTATCCCACCTATGATAATTCATACCTTGTTGGCTCTTTACAACTTGCCAAGCTAACAAGTGGAATGTGGAATACTGAAACTGTTGTAAATGCAAGTACAATGGTTGGTTTCTCTCCAATCGCATCAGATTCAAAGGGAAATTTGCACGTGGCGTATTTCGATGTAAACATCAATAGTACGTCACATAATGCCTACTTGTATTATGCGACAAGCACCAACCAATTGTCAACTATTCCTCAATCAAATCTTTTTCTAACAGCATTAATTGTTCTTACAATAGCAACAATAGTTTCTTCAATTGTTGGTCTATTGCTTGTTAGTAGGCATCGAAAAACCAGTAGCTTGAAGCAATAAAACCCCAATAGACCTTTTCTCACGGATGGGTGTATCCACCCTCTATCTAATGCTCTCCTAAAAAAGCATTTGAGTAAACTATTAATCGCATCTATTATCAATAGATTGATATGGGTAAAATCGGCAAAACTTTCGCATTACTGCTAACTCTAACCATCATCATGTCATGCGTAACTTTGCTAACCGTTAAACCTGTAAATGCTCAAACAATACCCAAACCGTTTACACCAGAATTTGCCGTTAACCTTGAAGACAATAACACCTTAATGTTGACAATTAATAACCAACCCTTTACGCCCTACTTAATTAACAGCACAGAAATCAACTTGTTCTATCAGGTTCGCTTTAAGTTACATTCGCAAGGCGAAGAAGCTTGGAATGTGCAGTATGGTGCTTGGAATCAACAGTCTTACCCACAACAGTCAGCTTCAGAATATACCATTTTACCGCTTAACATTAACTCTATCAGTTCGCAAGGCTACAGCAATGACAATAAATGGGATATTCAGGTACAGGCGATGGTTGGAAATATTTCCTTGGTTGAATCGAGCTTTATTGGTGGAGTTACATATTGGGATTTTGACGGCAAGAAAAGCGATTGGAGTAGCATTCATACAATATCCGTTCCAACTTCATTTGCATCCCCAACCATTCCAGAGGCTACTACTTCTTCTTCAACACCTAATATGCCAAGAAATGCACCGCATTTAGACCCAATAATTTACTTGATACCTGTCAGCGTCATAGTGGCTATCGTCATAGTGCTGTCAATTTTGCTTTTTAGACGGCATCGGAAAACCGCTAACTTGGGCAAATAGACCTTTTCCCACGGATGGGTGTATACCCACTCCCTCTGTTTGTTAAGTCAGAAATATTAACGAAAAGTAATTTATAGAGTAAGTATCCCGTAAACATATTAGGCGTAACCATGAAGAGGCTAAAGGTACTTGGTTTAGCTATCCTTCTTGTCATCATCATAGGAGCTACTTTGGTTATTATAAACGCCAATTCTACTCAAACAAATCAGGATGACCAACAAGCCGTGAAGATAACTAACTTTTCAATGGTAGACAAACAATGGTTTTACTTAGGCGGATTGACGTTTTCTTGTAATTTCAATTTGACGATAGAGAATAATGGGGTAAGTAACATAACTGGTTTGGAATTGAAAGTTAAGTTATTCAGTAATGGTAACGAAGTACAAGTGGGTAATTACTTTGACAATGCGGATGAAAACGGTACTATTACTGAACCTCTCCACGTAGGTGAGGTTAGGTCATGTAATGGTACAATTCTATGTAATGTAGGCGATAGGGCATACGGTACTAATTTGACATCAAACCAAACGACTGTTGTTGCTCAGGTCATTCTAAATGGTAACATTCTTGACGAAAAGAGAAGTCAATAAGTCTCTTTGTTATGCGTCTTACACCTTTTCCCACGACTAGGTGTATACCCTACCCCTATGTGATTCAAACAGGCAAAAATAGCCTATAGAAATAAAACATGACTTTACTTAACCAACTAACCATTACATTGACCCTATTCCAATAATATAAAAATCAAAAATTCAATAACTAACTTCTCTATGTCATATATGATTGATACAGAGGGTATACTCCACACTCAGGGAAAAGGTATCTATATGCTAACAAGTAAATTCTAAAATGATATATGATAAAATTAGCCCTATGTAGAAGATTGTAGTTTATTGATAACTTGACTGATTAATTCATAATCCTGAGATATTACGGGATAGCTTCTCTTAATCCTCATCTTTAAAATCCTAAAATGCTTATCTTTCTCACCAGTTTCCAAGAACACCTTAAGCATTTGTCTTTCTTTATCGCTGAGTAGTTCTTTATGCACTCTAAACCCCAACACGTAACAAGATTAGTTACGTTTATATCAGTCTATCGATTACTAAGCTAATGTAACATAAATTGTTACGGAGAAACAATATATGGAAAACCAAACCAACGACCAAACCATTAAAAGCCTTTCTTTGGCAGGGATTTCTTTTGGCAGAAAAGAAAGTCCTCAAGAGTTCGAATCTCTCATGGGCTACTTTTATTTTTAAATCTAAAAGAAGAGAACGCTGTCCTGCTACTTCATCTTCCATAGCTTTAGGTAGAAACAGTTGTTTTTAGTTCTGCAGTTGGTTTGAGTTGCTGTTTGGTTGTGGGCTTTGCACAAGGTAGGGATCCAAAAAAGCTTTGATCGCGAACGTGTAGTTAGTGTTAAATAGTTTCTGCCACAAAGAGTATGGTAAGGGTTTTTGTTTGCAGTTACCGAATAGTGGAATTGAAAAGTATCTGTATGTAGTTGAAGGCGTAGGCGCAGTCTTTGTAGCAATCTTCTTAGGCGCTTACTTGGCTGGTTTACCCACAACCAACGTGCTGCATGCAGATCCCATCATTAGAAGTTCACTCTTCGGATTGGGCGCTGCACTACTTATATTAATTTTAGTCGGCGTAGTCTTAGCTGCCCTGCGAAGACGCAAATAACAGCTTGATTGCTGTGGATGCTTCTTCTTTACCGATGTACTTCTTCTCGCCCTTAAGCGTAAGTGTATACTCCATTGCTGGGCCGTCACTAAGCACAAAGTCGTTCTTTAGAGAGCTAAAGATGCTTCCGCTTTGAACGTCAGCGCCTAATGTTTTTATGAAACTTAAGAAATCGCCATGTGACATTCCTGAAGGCGTGGTTAAAGTAACATCGAAGCTTCTTATGGTGGGTCTCCAGATTGCTGCTGCGGCTCCGTACTTGAATTCAGTGATGGTTTCTTCGGTTTTGCTGTAAGGAGTTTGCCGTTTGAGGTTTAGTATGACGTTCATGAAGCCTTCGCCGTGAACTGTAACATACGTGCGCAGTGATTCTTCGTCGTTAGAGCTTTCAACTTGTGCAGTGGCATACGCTAAAGTGTGTGCTATGTTTAGCAGTGCTTTATCTGCTGTTACTTTCAACGGCTCAGAGGGTGCTTTTAGGATGAACACCCATAGGTCGGTAGCGTAGGGTAAATCGAAGTGTATCGCTGGCGCGTGGAATTCACCGCAGCCGTTAATATCTACCATTCCGCTTGCAGGCGTGACTTTGCCGAGTTCGATGGTTGTTACTTGGTCTTGTCCATCCATAACTTGACTGATTTGGACTGTTCTCGGGTTTGGGATGCTTGGGGTAAATGTCCAGTTCGAGGTTTTTCCAGTGTGAACCCACATGAACTGCATGGTTGCTTCGCCGACGTAGACTGCTCTGGGTTGTAGCGGTTTTTTGCTTCTGACTGTAACGATTGCGTCGTCGTTCTCGTTCAGCCTATAGTCTGCCTGGGTTTCTGGGGTCATGCTGTACTGGGCTGTCATGCGTTTTCCCTCTTGACTGGGTTTATGGCTATGCATAGACGCTTATTTATCTTCCAGTCTATAGTTGATGGATGTAGCGGGCTTTTCACAGTCACATACACTTAAGTTGTGTTTGTCAGCTAGCAACTAATTAGCTGAAACCACTGGGAGGTGGATGATTTTTGAGTGATGAAAAAATGGGTGTTATCGTAAGTCCAGAGGAACCGATGCTTGATAACGAAACCTATGACCTTCTTGAGCAACTCTTAATCGAGAACAAGAGTCTATGGCGTATACACAACAATTACAAGAGCGATTCAGCCATGGACAACGAAACTAGGCAGATTTGGAGTGTCATCGAGAAAGATAAGCAGAAAACAGTAAAGATGCTCATAGAGAAACTCAAAGCTCGCCTGTAGGTATCGCAGTTATCGATTTTTTGTTACTGAAAATTTTTATCTTCGGTTCCGCCCTTTACCACTCCGATGGCAAACCCGCAACCACCTAGGAAAATCACTTGGCGGCAACCCGTAGTTTTCTTAGTGGCAACGTTAATTTCTACTGTGCTGGCGATTTACGCGGTGGTTGCTGCCCCTGTTGATTCAGCGGCTGGCGCTGCCACTGGCGTTTCTGGGCTTTACTTGGCTGCCGCAATTTATGTGCCGCTGGCGCTGTGGTTTGGCATCTGGGGTTGCTTGGCGGGCTATTTCAGCTGCGTACTAATGGGCTTATACCTTAGCTCAATCGGAGTGCCGGGATACACACTTGGCTTCATTCTGGTATGGTCACTGGCTGACTTCTTTGAGGGATTCGTGCCGCTTCTGATTTATCGCTCGCTGAAAACAAAACCAACACTGAAACTTAAACGACCAAAAATTACTTACGGCATCAACGCTGCACTGATGGCTGTGTTAGTGGCGTCAGCATTCTTCCTTGTGTACTCTTACCCAGAAGCTTTCATTGTTACCTTCGCTTTGAGCATCATACTGGTGCTTGCTCAGGCGGCTGTTGAAGACCGAAAAACTTGGCTAACGTGGTTACCAATCGGAGTTATCGTTGCAAGCGTTGTGTCGGGAGCCTTCGGCGTGGGCGCAATGGCGGCGTTCGGCATGATTCCCATATCGATCTTTAGCAATGTTTTCTTCGGCTGGGTCTTCGGCGACATAATTGTGCTGGCGACGCTTGGCACGGTGCTTACAGTGGTGTTTAACCCCTATATTGTCAGGTCGAAGATTTACGTGCGCGGGTACCTGTCATAGGGTTGCTTCAGTGAACGATTGGCGTACTCCGCCGCTGAAAAGATAAACCGTGCCTAACGGGCAGAGTTTTCCTTCATGGTAGGTGAGCGCTGAGTCTTTTGGCACCGCGTAAATCGGTGTTTTCTGCGAAAACTGCCTCAGTGTTTGGTCGTCTTCTGGAATGTAGTGTGCTTTAAGCGCCACTGGTACAAGGTCTAAGCCTTTTATTAGCATGATTTTTTGGCTATAGCGCCGGGTGGTGATGCAGTGCCTGCAGAGAGCTAATGCGCCTGCACTTCTGCCTATAATAACGCCTTTGAAATCCTTTAGTGCGGTTTCTAATTCTGTTTTTGCTGCTCGCTCCAGTAGTATGCTTGCTTGGCCGCCTGTGAAGTAAATAAGGTCTGAGCAGCGGATTCTGTCTTCGTAGCTGCCTGTTTCGCCGTATTCAGCGAAGTCCACGATTGATGCACCTAAACTGCGGAAGTAATCCGCTACGAGCCTGCGTCTGCGGTAAGTGTTATCGAAGGATGGCTTAGCCCAAGTAAAAACCAGCACTGCAGGCGCCTCTGCAGAGTCATGGAAGGCTTGCCTGTTGATTTCTCTGGCGCTTCGGCAGGCTACGTTTTCGCCGCCTAACAGGTACAGCTTGGGCATACAAGACGAAAGGTCTGCGACTCTAAAAGGGATTTACCCCACTAAGGCGAGGTACTTTGATAGCGTCGGCTCGGCGGATTGCTCGATTGAGTAAACCGTTTTTAACCCAACGTTGACTTCAATAACAAAGCTTGTGTTGCGCAGCGTCTTCATCTGCCAGGTGAGCGCCTGCGATGTTATGGCGACTTCGTCGGCTAATCTGCTATGCGACAGCTCCCTCTTGTGGAGTAGTGCTTCGAGGATGCGTCTGGCGGTTCTGTGTCTTAGCAGGCTGATGGTCTGCATCTGGCTTTTTGTGTACTGCTTTGCTGTGAAAAAGCGTTTGTATCTGCCGTCGCGGATGTAGGAGATTAAGCCTGATTTTACTAGTACTGCGAGGTGGTATTCGGCGAGTCCAAGCGGGAGGCAGAGTGCGGCTGCGATTGCACGGAACTGGGCTCCGGGGTTTTGGCTGATGTATGTGTAGATTTCGCTTCTGGTGGTGTTGTTTAGGTAGCTTTGGTTGGGCACTGATGTGGCTGTTGCGAAACAGGGTGTGAAGGCAAGCAGCGTGTACTGGTTTATTGTTACGGCGTTTAGGGCGGCTGCGCTTGATACAATGACTCCATGGCGGTATTCGTAGCTGTAACGGAACTGTGTCTGCTCGTAGAGCTGCGCTGAGAAGGCGCCTACAACTACCAGTATAAGCGCGATTACTGCAAAGTTGATCGCCACATGTTTTCTTGTCACGCCTTTTTTCCCACATCAGGTTTCTTGTTAGTGGCTTTTAACTTTAATTGTAAACAACTGTACTAATCAGAAACCGAATTGCCAGCTGTGGTCAAAAGCGATTTCCGGCTAGACCCCTCTTATTTAAAGGCGCAAGGATGGGTTAAATTAGAGGTTGAAAGGAACCCAAATTGGGTTAGAGAAGCTCGTTTATGCCATAACGGCGATCCATGGCGGATACCAGCCGCTTTCTTAGGTCTTCGCCATGTAATCCTGCAGCACGAGGCCCCGAGAAGTCAAGCGCTAACTGGCGATCCCCTATAATGTCTCGAAGCCAGTTTTCGAAGTCGCCTCTGGAGACATGGAAATCAAGCGAGTCTGAGGTCACCTGCTTTATGAGGCGGTACAATTCTTCTAGTGAATGCGCACTAAAACCCAGCGGTTTATCCACTGCAACGTAGAAGTTGAATGCTTTATCATCTGGGACACGGTGAATGGTTTTTATGGCGTTTTTGCCTTTTTCGGTTAAGCTGTAGCCGATGCCGACTTTATGCAGAAAACCTTCCGCTGTTAACTGCTGGAACATAGCCAATACATCGTCGTTAGTTAAGTCTACGGCTTGTGAAAACGCGTTGATGTCCATGCGGCTTGTTGCCTCACTCATGGTTTTTAGTATCTTAAGTTGGGTATCGTTCAAGAAGTGTTCGCCTCAACAATCCAATAGTGAAAAAGCTGGAATTTAAATGTGTTAAACAATAAAAACGTCGAATGGCAAGTTATTTAGCTACGATATGCTAAATGGTACGTAAGTGAATCGAATTTGGTGACCGATTACATCGTGGTGCTTGTTACAACTGAGAACCGTGATTTGGCTGAGAAAATCAGTCAAACTTTGCTGTCGGAGAAGCTAATTGCATGCGCAAACATCATTAGTCCTGTATTCTCGTGTTTTCTATGGCAGGGCAAAGTGAAGAAAGCTGAGGAATGCTTGGTAATTATGAAGACAAAGAGGAGCCTGTTCGGCGAGCTCTCTTTGTGCGTTAAGTCAATGCATAGCTATGAGGTTCCAGAGATTATCGCGTTGCCGATTGCTGAAGGATCAGAGAATTACCTCTCATGGATGGGCACCGTAGTTAGGCAGTAATCAGTCGAGAATTCGGGCAATAAACTCCACTTCCATTAGGCATGGATAAATATGGCAAAAATCCGTCCATTACCATGCAAATTCTAAAACCAAAGTTACTCTTGATTATGGTTTTCATGATGGCTTTTTCCTCAGTTGCTTCTATGCAAACTGTCTCTGCAGCAGCCCAGTTTTTCCCGGGAGAAGTAACCCAGTATGAAAACCAGGCGTTGACACCGATAAGCACCTACATAGGGTACCTTAAGACACACCCCGACACCGCAATCAAGGGAACACAATACATCGATCAAGACACATACAAACTGGCAGTAACTGGTCTAGTGAATAACGCGGCAAACTACAGTTACGCAGAAGTCGTTAGCCTCGATTCAGTATTGCAATTTGCCACATTGCCCTGTGTTGAGGGCTGGAGCGTGGACCTGCTCTGGGAAGGCGTACCTGTAACGGCACTTCTTGAGCATGCAGGCGGCATAAGCCCAGACGCTAACACTGTAATATTCTATGCATCAGACGGATACTCATCTTCTCTGCCGCTGGAATACATAAAAGAGAACAACATCATGATCGCCTACAAGATGAACAACGTCACGCTGACACCTGAGACGGGTTGGCCCTTCTTTTTGGTGGCTAAAGACCAGTACGGTTACAAGTGGGTAGAGTGGGTCACCGAAATCAATGTCTCTAACGACTCGAATTATCGAGGATACTGGGAAAGCAGAGGTTACCCTAATAACGCAACTGTCCTGGGTAATCAGGAGGCAGCATTGCGTGAGGTTCCTTTGGTGTTCTGGGCTGGTGCGGCTTCGTTGTTTGCTATTATTGCTGGTGTCTATGGTGGCCTGTGGGTTAGGGGCAAGGTCAAACAACGACTTGACGTACATAAATGTACAAATAAGCCTTAAATAATGCATTGTTGTATTGATGTGAACCATATCTGGAGTATGATTCAAATGGGGAATCGCCTTTGGCAAAACGCCACAAAAACCAATACAGCGACCAATAATCAACCCGCTAAACTACGTTAAATTCACCTACACAAACCAACCCCTAGAAGTATTCTCGAAACTACACCACAGCTACAACACAGTGTATCTTTTGGAATCTATCGAAGGGCCACAGAAACTCGCACGCTACTCCTTCATAGGCTTCGACCCAAAAACAACCATAACCGCCAAAAACGGTGTAGTAGCTACAACCAACACCAAAACAGGGCAAACCATAACACAGCAAACAAGCGACCCCTTTAAAGTAATACAGAAACTTCTCAAACCGTACAAAAACGACATCGTCGACTTTGGCTTCGTCGGAGGCGCACTAGGATACATAACATACGACGCCATCCGGTACATCGAGAATATACCCAACCAGACACCAGACGTACTGGGCTTCCCAGACTTGGAAATGGGCATATTTGAAGATGGCATAGTTTTCGACCACACACAGAACCAAGCCTACTACTATTACCGCAGCGAGAATCGTCTGCAAGAAATCCAGCAGCTCCTAAAAGAGCCTGCACAGGAAGAGGAGCAGTTTAGCTACACCCAGCCAGTAGCAAACTTTAAACAGACAGACTTTGAGGCGGCAGTACAAAAAGCCAAGGCGTATATTTACGCAGGCGACATCTTCCAAGTTGTCCCCTCAAAACGCTTAGAGTTCCAGTACAGCGGCAGCCTGCTGAGCTTCTACAAGAATCTACGGCAAATCAACCCTTCACCATACATGTTCTATTACAAGGCGGGGGAACGCCAAATCGTAGGCGCCAGCCCTGAAATGCTTGTCCGAGTCGATAAGCGGCAAGTAATGACTTTTCCGATAGCTGGCACGGTACCCTTCACAACCGACCCCGAAGAAAACAAACGCCTCGAAAAACAACTTCTCAGTGACGATAAAGAACGCGCCGAACATGTAATGCTCGTAGATCTCGCCAGAAATGACATTGGTCGAATCAGCAAACCCGGAACCGTAACCGTTCCTGAGTTCATGCAAGTTCACCAGTTCAGCCACGTACAACACATAGTCTCCCAAGTCATCGGCGACCTCAAAGACGAATACGAAAGCTATGATGCGCTGAAAGCGATTTTCCCGGCGGGAACAGTTTCTGGCGCACCCAAAGTTCGTGCAATGGAAATCATCGAAGAACTCGAGCCCAGCCACCGCGGACCATACGCTGGAGCAGTCGGATACTTCAGCTGCAACGGCAACGCAGACTTCGCAATCACCATTCGCACACTCTTCTCGCAAGGCAACAAAGCCTACATTCAAACAGGGGCAGGAATCGTCGCCGACTCAAATCCAGAAAAAGAGTACCACGAAACCAACCATAAAGCCCAAGCGCTTCTAAAGGCACTCGAGCATGCTGCAGGAGGAGCACCGCAATGAAGGTACTTGTAATCGACAACTATGACAGCTTCGTCTACAACTTGGTGCAGTACGTCGGAGAGCAAGGCGCAGAAACATTGGTCTTTAGAAACGACCAGATCACCCTGCAAGAGGCAGCAAAACTAAAACCCGACCGCATCGTTATCTCACCTGGCCCCGGCAACCCCGAAGACGATCATTATTTCGGTGTCTGCAAATCTATCCTGCAAAAGCTCAGTCCAAACATCCCAACCTTAGGCGTCTGTCTCGGTCACCAAGGGATTATCTACTCATACGGCGGCAAAGTAGTGCCTGCAAAGAAACTCATGCATGGCAAAACCTGCGCAATTAGCCACAACGGAAAAGACCTCTTCAAAGGCGTACGAAGCCCCTTAAGCACCACACGCTACCACTCCTTGGCAGGCGAACGCAGCAGCATCCCCGACTGCCTTGAAATCACCGCAGAAGCAATCGACGACGGCGAAATCATGGGCATCAAACACAAAAATTACCCGATCTACGGCGTCCAGTTCCACCCCGAAAGCATACTCTGCGAAGATGGCAAACTAATCATCAAAAACTTCTTGGAGGCCAAACCATGATACGCGAAGGCATCCAGAAACTCATCGAAGGCAGCGACCTCACATATGAAGAATCGGGAGTTATAATGAATGAGGTTATGTCTGGCAAAGCCACCAGCAGCCAAACCGCGGCATTCTTGACTGCACTGCGCATGAAGGGCGAAGTTGTTGACGAAATTATAGCGTTTGCATCCGTTATGAAAAGCCATGGCCGACTAATCTACCCCAAAGTTCAGGGTCGTCTTGTTGACATTGTTGGTACAGGCGGAGATAAAATCAAGACCTTTAACATCAGCACCGCCGCTGCCTTTGTAATTGCAGGTGCCGGCGTTCTGGTAGCAAAGCACGGCAACCGTGCAGTTACAAGCAGAAGCGGCAGCGCAGATGTGCTAGAAAAATTGGGGCTTAATCTCTCGCTAGAGCCGCAGGCTATTGAAGCAATAATTGAACAAGTAGGTGTGGGTTTCATGTTTGCACCCGCCTTTCACCCAGCCATGAAATACGCGGTTGAACCCAGAAAAGAAATTGGCATCCGCACAGTCTTCAACATCTTAGGTCCATTAACGAATCCGGCGTCCGCCAGCGCCCAAATCATAGGCGTCTACGATGCAAAACTGGTTCAACCTATGGCTTATGCATTACAGAAGCTGGGTTGCCAAGAAGCAATCGTCGCGCATGGTCTTGACGGATTAGACGAAATCTCAACCGTTGGAAAAACCTTGATCGCACATGTAAAGGACGGCGTAGTAACAGTCCGAGAGTATACGCCATCCGATTTCGGCTTAAAACCCGTTCTGCCATGCGAGCTTCAATGCGGCTCAGCAGAGGAAAGTGCACAGACGCTCTTACGTATCTTAACCGGCAAAGACAAAACAGCCAAAACCGATATAGTGTTGGTAAACGCAGCCGCCGGCATCATCGTAGGTGGAAAAGCAGCAGACTTCAAAGAAGCAATCTCGTTAGCCCAGAAATCAATTGAGAGCGGTGCAGCATACGCTAAACTTAAAGCAATGGTTACTGCATCCGGCGGCAACCTGTCCAAACTAGAGGAGTGCGAATCGCAATGAACAACTTCCTGGACACCTTAGCCGAAAACGCTAAAAAAACAGTCCGGAGCGGTTACTACAAAAACCCCCAAACAGCATCCACATACCCGAAAATCAGCCTAAAAGCAGCAATACAGAACTGCAAAGCAAACCCAGTCATAACCGAAATCAAAGCAGCCTCACCCTCACTTGGAACCATACGCAGCGCCATAAATCCAACAGAAATAGCCGAAGCAATGCAATGCGGCGGCGCAGTCGGCATCTCGGTGCTAACGGAACCCACATACTTCAATGGGTCACTCCAGACACTTAAGCAGGCGCGTGTGGCAGTAGCGTTACCGATACTGATGAAAGACATCTTTGTGTCTAAAGAGCAGATTGATGCAGCCGTAAAACTTGGCGCAAACGCAGTCCTGTTCATCCAGGAGCTCTTCGACAAGTGCCACAGTGAGATGAATGAAGCAGATATGATTGTCTACGCGCACGGCAAGGGTTTAGAGGTTCTGCTTGAAACACACACAGAAGAAGAATACATCTTGGCGCTACAAACCAACGCTGACTTAATCGGCATCAACAACCGAAACCTCGACACCCTAAAAACCGATTTGGCAACAACCAAGCAAATCCTCTCTGCGCAGGGCAAACAGGGAAGAGTTGTCGTGAGCGAGAGCGGCATAAAAACGCCGGGTCACCTGCAGTTCCTGCGTGGCAGCGGCGCCGACGCTTTCTTGGTAGGTTCAAGCATCATGTTAACGGATGATATAGAATTGAAAGTTAAGGAGTTAGTGAACACCCGATGAATGAGAAGATAAGCAGTTACCCCATCGACGGCAAATACGGTAAGTACGGCGGGCGATTCGTGCCCGAAGTGCTTATGGAAGCGATCACGGGGTTAGAGAAAGCGTACACGGCGGCTAAAGCTGACCCCGAGTTCCAGCGGAAGCTTGACTATTACCTCGCCGAATTCGTAGGCAGACCAACCCCACTCTACCTCGCCGAGAACCTGACACGTAAGCTGGGCGGTGCTAAAATCTACCTGAAACGCGAAGACCTCGCACATGGCGGTGCGCACAAAATTAACAACACTCTTGGGCAGGCGCTTTTGGCAAAGCGGATGGGGAAGGCCCGCGTGATCGCCGAAACTGGTGCAGGCCAGCATGGCGTAGCCACAGCCATCGTATGTGCCGCACTTGGGCTCAAAGGCATCGTGTACATGGGCACCGAGGACTGCGAGCGCCAACGCCTCAATGTTTACCGAATGAGGCTGCTGAACACCGAAGTGTACCCCGTGGATTCGGGTTCTAAGACGCTTAAGGATTCGATTAATGAGGCTTTCCGTGACTGGGTAACCAACCTCGAATCCACCTACTACCTCATCGGCAGCACAATGGGTCCGCATCCTTACCCAATGATGGTACGCGACTTCCAGAGTGTCATTGGCAAAGAAATCAAGCAACAGTTCAAAGCCAAGACGGGCGGGTTGCCGGATGCACTGGTTGCCTGCGTCGGCGGCGGAAGCAACGCCATGGGCACATTCTACCCGTTTGAAGACGACACAGAAGTGAAACTTTATGGTGTGGAGGCGGCGGGTGAAGGCATCGCGTCTGGGAGGCACTCGGCGACTTTAGCGGCTGGCAGCGAGGGCGTGTTCCACGGCATGTACACCTACGTGCTGCAGGACAAGCATGGGCAAATCGCCGAAACACACAGCGTCTCCGCGGGCTTGGATTACCCCGGTGTCGGACCAGAGCATTCCTTCCTTAAGACGATTAAGCGGGCTGAGTACGTTTACGCCGACGACAAGGAAGCCGTCGACGCATTCTTAATGCTCTGCAAAGAGGAGGGTATTCTGCCAGCGTTGGAGTCATCGCATGCACTGGCTCATGCCATCAAGCTGGCGCCGACAATGCGTAAAGACCAATCCATCGTCGTCACCCTATCCGGCCGCGGCGACAAGGACGTGGAAACAATCGCAAAAGTTACAGGTGCAAAAATATGAACACCATCAAAACAGTATTCGAAAAGCAGAAACAGCTGGGATATGGCTGCCTCGTCGCCTACATCACGGCAGGCGACCCAACCCCCGAACGCACACCGGAGATAGCTGATGCGCTCATCCGAGGCGGCGTCGACATCTTAGAGTTGGGGTTGCCGTTCTCTGACCCAATCGCTGACGGACCAACAATCCAGAACGCGAGCCTCCGAGCCCTAAAGTCAGGTACAACGCCAAAACGGGTACTCGAGATCACGGGGGAAATAAAAGCCAAACACGACATCCCGCTTGTGATCATGACGTACTATAATCCAGTCTTCAAGTATGGCACAGAGCGTTTTCTGGCTGAGGCGAAGGCCGTTGGTGTGGATGGTTTCATCGTGCCGGATTTACCAGTCGAGGAAGCAGCGGATTACCTAGAGGCTGCGGCGAAGGCGGAGCTTGACACAATTTTTCTTGCTTCTCCCGCAACTAGCAGGGAGCGGTTGGAGCGGATTGTGGCTGCTTCGTCGGGTTTCCTCTATCTGGTTTCGCGTTTCGGCGTAACTGGGGCGCAGACAGATGTTGCTGACGCAACTGTTGAGTTGATCCGAAAGGTGCAGCCGTTTACCGCTGGCAAGGTGGCTTTGGCTGTGGGTTTCGGTATAAGCAGGCCTGAGCATGTGCGGCGGGTGGTTGCGGCGGGTGCGGATGCAGCTATTGTGGGCAGCGCATTCATCAACATAGTCGCGGCGAATCAGCCGGATATGCTGCGGGAACTTGAAGAGGCTGCGTCGGCGCTGAAAGCTGCCACAAAAACCTAAAAACCCCTCACCTTTTTTGGCATAGGTTTTAATGAGTGACTTCACCAATATTCCTCGGCGATGGATCTTAAGCGGTGGGTTAGGGGTCCATTATCTCCGTAAATCCCCTCTATGACGGGCTGACACCGGCAGATGAGGCGTTTAAGGCCGCTTAGATCTCTAGTTTCGAACCAGTGACTATCCGTCCTTTGGGGCTGGCGGTCAGTGGGTGGCTTCCGTAGGGAAGTTGCTTCACTGTTTAGCAGGCGAACCTGGCTAGGCTCGGGAGAGAGCAACCTAAGTTTGGACGTTATGCGCTCAAGGGGGTGCGGGTAAGAGAGTAGAGCTGGATGTATCTAGGCGGAGTCTGGGCGTCGAACTGCCGTGGTCCATCGCTACTTGTTCTGTTTTTCTTGTGTTTGGAATGTTATTTCGAGTTTTTGCTCGTTGAAGGTTATTTTGAAGTGGGGAAATATGTCTGTTCTGCCTAGTAGGCGTGGGACTTCGTCGGAGTCGGCGAATGCTGCTTTTACGTTTAACTCTATATCACCGATCTTCATTTTGAGTGTGTGGATGTATGCAGGGATGCAGGTTCTGCCAACGCCCCATTATCGGGTGGTATTCGCCCTGAGTTAGATTTAGCCCAAGAAGGTCGGCGTCGTTTCTTCTAAACAAGGATAGGTCTGCGCCGCTGTCAATGTATGTGCGGAAAGGGTGCCAGTCTTCTATTGTGCCCTTAACCATTTTTCGCGCTACAGATCGCTGGATAATGCCCGATTCAGTGCTTTCGGGCAGATATTTGAAGATAAAACGCTTCAAAGTGTCAATTCATCCGTAACTTGGCTGTAGAAAATCTCTATTTCCTCACTCTTCGCTTCCGGATGTTTCTTCTTGGCGTTTCCGAAGGCTTCGGTTGATGTTCTGCCAGACGCCACAATTTTACCCTTAATGATCGCTACATCTTTTCCCCTGTACTTCTTGTATTCTTCTGGGGTAATGTTGGGTGCTTCAATTATTTTTCATCAGGCACAAAGTACACCTGATAAAGGGTTATGTTTTGGCATCAAGTTAAATTTGATGGTAAAAAACGGTTTGGCTAATATGGTTGGGAGAAAAAATTTTGGCTTGGCTTCACTTGCTTGTTTTAGTTCGCTAAGCGGTTGTTTTTGTCCAAAACAGGTAGGTTTTGGTTTGGTTTGCGAAGCTGAGGCGTTTTAGGTTTCCGCAAGCTCGGTTGATGTCGCGCCAGCGATTTTCTGTGCGAATTCTCCATGTTTGAGGTATGGGCTAGCTGTGTTTGCGAGTCTGCGCTTGATTCCGCCGTTGTGCTCTGAGAGTTCGGTTAGGATTGCGATAATTGCCTGCGTTCCCGTCTGCTGGACTATTTTATATGGTTGTAGCTTAGTGATCCCAGAAGCAGCGGGTCAAAGTCGAGTTTCTCGAGTTTTGCAAGCGCTTCTGTGACGGCTTTGTTGGGTTTGCTCTCACGACTTTCTGCATACCTGCCTTTTCGAAGAACGGGTTAATACTTTGCCATTACAGCAACGGCTTCAACGCATGGTGTCCCAGCAAACAGCAGCGTATCTCTGACCGCTTTTCACCCAAACCGATGCTCCGGTACTTCGGGTGGATCACTATGCGGTTGATAATGCTGATGTCATGCTGCAGCTGCTTCATGTCACCTTTCCAGACTTGCTTTCGCCCAAAACTCATTGGCGGCGGGTAGCAGTAGACGATTGCTCCACAGAGCTCGTTTCGCCGTTTGAGCACGAAGATTTTTCTTGGCGGCGGGGTTCTGCCTGCTCTGTAATGAAATTCGCTTTGTGCCCTGTAATGTGCTGTTGTTCCTTGGGAGATGCTCATTACTTAGTATTAACTAATCAAATTTTTCAAAAGATTACTCTTTAAATGATTAGGAAAGTGTTGTTATTCTACTTTAGCTATCGCTGCTCTATCGTCTGCATACGCCCTTGCTTTTCTGTGCTTGTTGCTTTTAGGTTGATTGTTCCTGTCAGGGTTGCTTTGGCTTTTCCTGTGTCGAGTGTGAGGTCTTTGAAGCTTAGTGTGATGGTGGATTGTGTGCCTGCGAGTTTGTCCATTATTGGTTCAATGTTGTCTGCGAGGCTCTGGAGGGCTGATGCGAGGTTTTCCTGCGCGGTTTGGGGGATTTTGTATGCAGCTTCTTGGGCTGATTGTGTTAGTTTCTCCATAAAAAATAATCTCCACATGACTGATTCATGCGGGGGTATTTATCTTTGCAGATCCCGCTTAAGGGTCAGGTTTGAAAACTTTTTTATTTTATTCAGGCATTGAGTACTATTGAGGCTCCACGCGTTTGTCTGCCTCAGCTAATTCTATACTAACCTCCACAAAGAAGCCACGGCGCACGAAGGCTAGTCCACCCTCCGCACCCCCCAAGCCCACCGAGGAAACCCGCCTGCTAGAATTAGCTGAGGAACTCACTCACTTCGGTAGCTGGATATGGGAAACCTCCAAACCCCACGCTGTCTGGTCCAATGAGATGTTTCGCATATTCGGTATAGCGCCAAATAGCGAGGGCTTAACGCTTGATGAATTCACGAGCTTCATCCACCCAGACGACAGAGTAGAAGTAATGAAGAGAATGAAGAGCGCCTTCATCAAGCCTCGGCTAAACCAGAAAGAGGAGCTTGACTACCGCATAATCCGCCCCGACGGTCAAGTACGCACCATCCACTCCCAGCGACAAATAAAAGCGCTAACATGGGACGGACGAATAAAAACCATCGTAGGCGTAGACCAAGACGTAACCGAACAGAGGGAAGCAGACCAAGTAAACGCCGAAAGAACCCGAATGCTAGCCATAGCTGAACAGATGGCGCACTTCGGAAGCTGGCAACTAGACATCACACAGCCAAGAGCAACATGGTCAATGGGGATGTTCAGCGTCTTCGGAGTTAAACCCCGACAGGAAGGCTTCACATGGGAAGAGTACCTCAGCTTCATCTACCCCGACGACCGCAAAGCCGCAGAAAAAAACGCACAGGTCATGTTCAACTCACCACTTAACCACCAAGAAAACTTTGACTACCGCATCATCCGCCCAGACCGCCAAACCCGCATCCTACACGCACAGCGCCAAGTAACCGAAGTAACATCAGACGGCAAAGTCCGAGTCGTCGTTGGCGTAGACCAAGACGTAACCGAACAGAAACAGGCAGAAGAGGCACTTAAAGAAAGCGAGGAACGCTTCCGCATCGTAGCGGAAGCAGCTAACGTAATGGTCTACGAAGTCGACGTCCCAAGCATGAAAATCCACTTCATTCACGGAATCGAAAAACTCTTAGGTTACAGGCCAGAGGAAATCCCGCGCACCGTAGACTGGACACTTGGCACAATCCACCCAGACGACCGCCCCGCCGTAGAAGCCAAACTCAGAGAAGTAATGGCTGACCCTAACAGAGACCGCTACTCCATAGAATACCGCGTACGCCAGAAAAGCGGCAGCTACATAACAGTAAAAGACACCTCCCGAGCCATTAAAACACCCGAGGGTAAAGCACTGCGCTTCATAGGCGGCATCCGCGACATCACACAACGCAAAATCGACCGAGAAAGAATACGCCAATACAACCGCCAACTAGAACAACTCGTAGCAGAACGCACAAAACAACTCATTGGCCTCGAGCGCCTAGCTGCTATCGGCGAAGTCGCAGGCATGGTAGGACACGACATAAGAAACCCTCTGCAGGCGCTAACAGGCGAAATCTACCTCATCCGCAGCAACCTAGACAGCATCGACAACCCAGAAGCCAAACAGGAAGTAGAGGAGTGCCTAGACAGCGTAGACGAAGAAATAAGCTACATCAACAAAATAGTCGCAGACCTACAGGACTACAGCCGAAAACTAAACCCTGAAACCACAAAAATCCAACTCAACCAGTTGCTTTTTGAACTTTTAAAAACAATCCACTTACCCCCAGCAGTCAAACTTAACCTAAACATAGCAGACGACACAAAACTCGCCGCCGACCCCACGTTCCTACGCCGCGCATTAACAAACCTCATAAACAACGCCGTCCAAGCCATGCCCGAAGGCGGCACCCTCACCATAGACGGCGCCCAAGAAAACAACACCACATACATAGCTATACAGGACACAGGCATCGGCATCCCAGCTGAACTACAGCAGAAACTCTTCACACCAATGTTTACCACCAAAGCAAAAGGCCAAGGACTCGGCTTAGTCGTAGTCAAACGCTTAATAGAAGCACAAGACGGCAACATAAGCTTCAGAAGCGAAAAAGGCAAGGGCACACGATTCACTATCCGCCTGCCATCAAAGACTGGCGCTTGAAGAAAACCAATATAGGCTTGGACCATCAAAGTACAATATGCTGATTTTTATGAATATCCTAGTAATTTTGGGGCACCCTAACCCCTGTAGCTTCAACCACGCCATAGCAAAAACCGCCGTCGACACCCTGACCGAAATGGGCCACAGCGTAATCTTCCACGACATCTATGCAGAAAAATTCGACCCAACCCTACCCCTCTCCGAACTGCAAACCTTAACTGATCCGCAAATCCGACTGCACACCGAAGAACTCGCAAACACAGACGGACTAGTCATCATACACCCAATATGGTGGGGCTTACCCCCCGCAGTCATAGCTGGCTGGGTTGACCGAGTCTTCCGCGTCGGCGTCGCATACCGATTCCAAGAAGTCGCACCCGGCGTAGGCGTCCCCGTCGGGCTGCTGAAAGCCAAAAAAGCCGTTGTATTTAACACGTCTAATACTCCGCAGGATCAGGAGGAGCTGCGATGCAAAGACGCTATGGGTAACCTCTGGAAAGTCTGTATGCTTGACACTGTTGGGGTTAAGGAGACTGAGCGTAAACTTTTCTCGCCTATGATGGTGAGCACGCAGCAGCAACGCGAAGGCTGGCTAAAAGAAGCCGCGGAAATAGTCAAAAAACAGTTCAGTTAAGCCCTTTTCTGCTCCTCTATTATCTTCTCTATCGACGGCTTAAGCGGAGGAATATCCTCGACCGACCCTATACAGGTCAGCCCTAAATTTATTAACAAAAACAGCCATTTACTGTCTGGTGAATAATATGCCTTACTGTGAATCCTGCGGAGCCCAAATCAGCTCAACCGCAAAGTTCTGCGGCAGCTGCGGTGCCGCCCGAAACCAACCTGCCCAAACCGCTACTACCCCATCATCCCAACCGGAGGCTAAGGAGAAGCCAGGCATCGAGTACTACTCGCCGCCCAATATGGCGTACGTGCCCTCTGCGCCGCTGCCAATAATGAACCAGCAGCCCCCAATGCAGCAGCCATACATGCCCACCCAGCCTGTAATGCAGCCGACCCAACAATTCCAGACGCAACCCATCTCACAAACCATACCGCTCCAGCAGCAAACCGGCGAAGCCACCATTGGCGTCGTCCTGCTCCGGCGCATGAAATCACTGGGCCGATATGACACCTACGCCGGTGTAGTTACAACCCAGCGCCTCATATTTGCTCAAATGACCGCGGATATGCTAAACCAAGTCGCTCAGCAAGCTCGAGAGCAAGCTAAAGCAGAAGGCAAAGGCTTCTTCGGAGCATGGGGCGACCAGCTTAAAGCCACCTTCGGCTACACCAAAAGGTACCTTAGCATGCCGCCGCAAGCCATCCTATCGGAAACACCTGGTAATTTCGCTCTCAACAACAGCACAATAAACGAAATCAAACTTCGCCTTAAGAGGGATTACGAAGGGGACCATCATGGGTTTGATGTCGAAATAAAATCAAGCATGGGCAACTACAAGTATGCCATGGATGAGAATAGCGAATTCACTAACATATTCAAACGAGTGTACGGCAACCGCGTATCAATGCCATTCGGCTACCACAGCTCAACTATTAAAATAAAATTCTAAACCCTTTCCCTCTATTTTATTCTCTTTTTTACTTATCTTATGGTTCACTTACTTTTGCTCTAAACAAAGCTTATATGCTCAATAATCGAATAAGCGCTTTAGGGCTAAACATGAAGGGAGCAATAGTATTCCTGTTAGTATTCGCTCTACTGATATTATTAACAATCGTTGGCATCGCTATACCTCCTGGACAAGCAATCTACAACGCAGCATTACCCGGCACTGAACAATACACAATCAACTACTCAATCGTTGGCACCAATGCTTTTACCTTAATCATCGGAGTCTTTAACGGAGTCATCTATGGATTCGTCGCATGGCTAATCTTCACATTGATCATGATGGCAACCAAGAAAGACAAAAAAGAGCAAGTGAACGTAAACGTCACCGTCAACAACAATGGAGCCAACCCACCGCCGCCACCACCCAGCTAAGAGCGAAAGATACGCAGCCAACTTTTTTCTTTCCACTACACAGCGCCAGCCATTTTCGAAGGCATAGAAAAAGTTAAAGCCATACTTCACCATTCATAAACTGTGGTTTTTATGCGGTTTTTTACGGTAACAGACCAAGATAGTGTAAAACATAAAATACTTGTCATCCCACTCAACCAAACCGAACTAAGCGATGTAGTAGGTCAATGCGAGAAATGTATGCCGACCATCACTGTCTCCTCGCTTATTCAAATGGGCCACGCATACGTAATCGTTGACTTCGGGGCAACAGCGTGGAAAACAGCTATACCGCTAGATGAGCAATCCGAAGACGGCCACCCAGTCGGCGACGAATTAACCATAGGCGACGTCTTAACAGTATTCCTAGTATCCGACAATAACGCAATGCAAGTGTCAGGCGAGAAAGTATACCTAAACGTGCCCCTGCGTGACGTCATCGCCTTTAGCGTGCTCTACACAGCGGAGATGGCGGAGAACTACGCAGTCTACAAGATGGTCCAACAGCCCAAAGCAGAATAAAGCTACTTCAAGTATCGGTTAAACCAGTCTGTGGCGAAGCGGGCGACTTCCTCAAGTTTACCCGGCTCCTCAAAGAGATGCGTAGCACCAGGGATGACTACCAGTTTGTTTTCGTTATTCATCTGCGACTGTGCCTGACGATTTAATTCTATTACTTCCTCGTCGTCGCCGCCTACCAAAAGCAGCGTCGGCGCCTTAACATCCGCAAGGTACTGGCCCGCCAAGTCAGGTCTTCCTCCGCGTGAAACCACGGCTGAAATTAGTCTTTGAAGCTTCGCCGCCGCTATCAACGCCGCAGCCGCGCCTGTGCTGGCGCCGAAGTAACCTATCTTTAACCTCGCCGTCTGGGGGTCATTCTGAAGCCAATCCGTTACGCTGACTAGCCTCTGGTCGAGCAACGAAATATTAAAGCGGTACTGCCCCGTTAACTCGTCTTCCTCTTCCTCACCCGGTGTCAGCAGATCAAAAAGCAGGGTGCCTATGCCTGACTTGTTGAATTCTTTGGCGACGTACTGGTTTCGTGGGCTAAATCTGCTACTGCCGCTGCCATGCGCAAAAATAATTAGGCATCCAGTTTCCTGCGGCAGAAACATGTTACCCTCGACTTCTACGCTGCCAACCGGGATCCTGATTGCCTGCTCAAAATCCATGCTTGTCATGCAATCACCCCCTCAGGGTTAGGTCGTAGTCCAGCTTTACATAACTTCAAAAGCCTAATTACCTCCTCGTCGCTTGTCTGGCTGAAATCCTCGTAGAATTGGCCGATAGCCTCAAAGTATTCTGGCATATAGAGGCAAACCACCCTATCAGATATCCGCGTGAGTTCCTGTATGGTGTTGGGTGGACCAACAGGCACAGCTACAGTAACGCTTTTCGCGCCCCTATTCTTAACCGACAGCAGCGCTGCTTTCATTGTTGAACCCGTTGCGATGCCGTCATCCACAACTATAACCTCTTTGCCCCTGATTTCAGCGGCTGATGAGCCTTCGCGGTACAGTGTCATGCGTCTAGCGATTTCTGATCGTTGCTGTTCGCTTTCTTGCTCGATGTAGCTTCTGCTGACGCCTAAGTAGGCGATAACGCTCTCGTCAAGTACCATTGAGCCGTCCTCCGCCACTGCGCCAATCGCGAACTCTGGGTTGCCTGGGGCACCAAGCTTGCGGGGAACAATCACATCCAGTGGCAACACAAGCGCCGCTGCGATCTCGTAGCCGACTACGACGCCTCCACGCGGAATCGCCAGTACCAAAGCGTTTTTGCCGTGGAAATCCGCTAGCGCTTGGGCAAGTCGCTTGCCAGCGTCAACTCGATCTGTAAAATAAGCCATGTTCGATTACCTCAAAAGTTTACTATGATAGATGGGTCTGTTTTGATATAAAAAGTAGTTCCCACCTGGTGCTTTCAACCGACGGCTTGGCTGGGCAACCATTTTTTGATGCCTAAATTTTTATTTCTACACAACTATTTTATTCAATGAGCAGCATGGCCTCAAACGATTCAGCCTTCAAGCAGAAACTACAGCGAAAAGCACCATACATCTTGGTTGCAGCCGCCTCACTTTTGATTTATGAAACTTATCTGTTGCAGAAGTCTTTTCTGGCGCTGTACCAAATATATCTAAATATAGTCCAGAATGCTGGCCCTGAGGGCGTTTCAGCACATGCCTATATGTGGTTTACCTCTGAAACATATGGCGAAGTAGGCTTGATTCTGCGTTTTGCAGGCGCATTATTCTTTGTAACCTTCGCGGTGGCCCTTTTGAGGAGAAAGCCCTCGTTAACTTTCTTGAAGTGGGGTGTACTACTTGAGGCAATCCAGTACCTGTTTCTGATACCGTTTATCACTCAGTGGGTGGTCTTCAGCGGGTTAGCTGCGCGGTTGACAATAATCTCTTTTAGCCTTCAGATTCTGCTGATAACGCCGACAATGCTGATGCTCTACCTGCGTCTAAAGAGGCCACAGGTCAGCCAAACAGCCGTTCTCAGAGCGTCAGCGGTTTCGGCGGTGGCTTTCATGTTTGCCATGTGGATCAAGCATTTCCTCTTCAACCTCTATGCGCTGCCAATCGACTTCAGCAGCCCCGTATTAACTGTGGGTTTTGCTAATTCAGCGGTGACGCTGCTGGTTTCAGCGCTGATTTTGACTGCTGTTTTTCTACCGCTTTTCAGAGGTAAAAGCACCACCTTTAGCTTCAGAGGAGCTGGCGCAGCCCTGATTGTTACAGGTTTATACTTCGTCGTGTACTTAGCGATAGCAGTGGTTAATATGGGCTACCAGAGCTTCTTGTTCCTAACAGAACTATGGATGATATCATTGATAATTGCGGGTGCAGGTTTCCTGCTTGACGGTTATTCTAAGTAGTTGATGACTCTGCCAGCCTTAGTCAACTGGTAGAAAACATCTTCGGACTTGTTTTCCTTCTCGATACACGCAAACATCCCGCTCTCCAAAACGTCAAGGTGCCAACTCAACATTTCTGGAGTTAACCCTGTCTTTACTGCGAGTTCGTCAACAGTTAGGCTTCCGCCACGAAGCAGCCCAAGGATTGCTTTCCTTACTGGATGGTTTACGGCTGCGCGGTAGCGATCATGAGTTACGCTCTCTTGATGTGATGTGTCGCATCTCTCAATTTCTTTATCGTCTGACATCAAATCACGCCAGAGCAAAGAGTGTGTTGATGCTTATTTAAACAATAGAAGTGCCCGTCTGATTCTTTGCGCTGTTGCAGTTATCTACACTTAAATATCCAGAGCCGCCCAACAGCAATAGAAGGCTGGATTCATGATTAAGGTCGATTGCATAAAAGAACTAAAAGACATCTACAGTGCTTCAAAAAAGGAAGCAACAATCGTA
>Ga0123335_1002705_pt1 | contig 25844 bp, 19 predicted proteins | sample BiotimSIPDNA_2_FD_89707 | JGI IMG/M metagenome (GOLD analysis project Ga0123335, IMG submission 89707) | Anaerobic biogas reactor microbial communites from Washington, USA - Biogas_R2 time_0 SIP DNA | ecosystem: Engineered > Bioreactor > Anaerobic > Unclassified | place: Washington, USA...
TTCGGCATAAGAATAAGCAATTGAACGACAAGTAGGAAGCTGCACACATTGAGAACCATTAACAGGTCTGCAGCTGATGGTCAATTCTGATGTAACTAAAACAGTACTATCCTCATACTCAATTTTTGATCTTCCATAATCTGCAATTAGTGTTGATCTGCAAATATAATTTTCATTATTGTACGTACTTTCATAGAAATCACTTGAAGCAGATGGCAAGATACAAACAGAAGAAAGAACAAGCATAATTAGAAATATTCTTGCTGCTAATTTATTAAATCGCCTCATTTCATTAATCTCCCTATAATTATTATATGCATTTCCAATATTAGCATACCTTGTAGGTGAAATCAATGCTCTGAAATCCTGGTATTAAATTGAAATTTGCTAAGATACGATTTACTAAATCATACCTTAGCAAATAAAGCTTGATAAAGAGAGATAAGAAATTCGAAATTGGAAATAAAAAAAGTGTTGACAAATACTTTTTATGGTTGTAGAATTGCCCTTAACCAAAGAAAAACCGCTGATTAAGAAGAGTAGGCGAGGAAATTTTCTTTCACAGAGAGCCGCAGATGGTGCGATTGCGGTAGGAGAAGCTTCACTGAATGGACTTATGAGGGCAGGACGAAAGGAAACGAGTAGCGCCTGACGGGATCTCCGCCCGTTATAAAGGGAGCATGTATGTAAGTATGTGGAACGAGTGGGCTTTATAGCCAATCTGGGTGGTACCGCAGGAGTGATAAATCTCTTGTCCCTAGCAATAGGAACAAGGGATTTTTTGTTTTCTTTGGGAATAAAATAAACATTTTGGAGGAAAGAAAAATGAAAGCAACAAAGAAAATTTTAGCACTGGTCTTAACGGTAGTACTCATGTTCACGCTCGCCTCATGTACAGGCAATAACGGCATGATTAAAATCGGCGTAATCCAATACGCACCGCATCCTTCACTGGACAACTGTTATACGGGGTTTATTGAAGGACTTGCAGAAGGTGGTTATGAAGTCGGAAAGAATATTGAAATCGACTTTCAAAATGCCATGGGAGAGATGTCCAACTCGGATCTGATAGCTTCCACTATGGTGTCATCAAAATATGACATGATACTGGGTATAGCGACTCCAGCTGCAATGAGCGCATACGGAGCAGCAAAGGATACCGATATACCGGTTATCTTCTCAGCTGTATCTGATGCGGTCGCTGCTGGAATAGTACAGTCAAACGATAAACCAGGTTACAATGTAACAGGTACATCTGATGTTCTTCCTCTAGAAGCACAGATGCAGATGATAAGAGCATTCCTGCCTGAAGCTACTAAAATCGGAATTATCTACACTACAAGCGAACCGAATTCAGTAACTCACCTTGCTCAGTTCAAGGAACTTGCCAAACAGTATAACTTCACAATAGTAGAAGTAGGTGTTACAAACGCATCCGAAGTATCAGCAGCAGTTACAACTGTAATATCAAAAGGCGTGGACTGCATAAACAATTTTACTGACAACAATGTGGTTAATAATCTTTCTACCCTTATACATGCAGCTGATGAGGCAAATATACCTGTTTTCGGTTCTGAAATAGAACAGGTTAAAAACGGTTGCTTGGCTTCTGAAGGCTTAGATTATGTAGAGCTTGGCCGTGAGACCGGAAGAATGGCAGCAAAGATACTTGATGGTGCAAAAGCTTCTGAAATGCCAGTCGCACTCATATCAGCAAGTGAACCTGTTTACAATAAAAAGGTAGCACAAAGACTTAATATTAATCTGCCTGATGCATATGCTGACGCAGAGGATGTAGGAGAATAGTTTAATGGATGTGTTGATTGGTATTCTGACAAACATATTCGAAGAAGGATTCATATACGGAATCATGGCTATGGGCGTATATATAAGTTACAAAGTCATGGATTTTCCGGACCTGTCGGTTGACGGCACATTCCCTTTGGGGATGTGCGTCACCGCTTCTTTGATATCAGCCGGTGCTGATCCTTTATTAGCATGTATTGTAGCATTTATTGCAGGAAGTTTAGCAGGCTGTATTACTGGTATTTTGAATGTAAAGCTGAAAATAACGGACCTGCTATCAGGTATTTTGGTAATGACAGCAATGTGGTCTGTAAACCTTGTTGTAACAAAAGGAAGCGCTGTGCTCCCCTTCTACAACAAAAACACCATATTCAACACAGGACTAGTACAGATACTACCGGAATCAGTTCAGAAATACAGAGTCCTCATAGTTGCAGGATTGATGATGATTATAGTGAAGATACTGATGGATTTATATCTTAAGACAAAATCCGGCTTACTATTAAGAGCAGCCGGTGACAATCCTCAGTTCGTAACATCCATGTCAAGAAATCCCGGAATGATGAAGATTATGGGTCTGGCAATCGGAAACGGCTGTACAGCTCTGGCAGGGTCGATACTAAGCCAGCAGAACGAATCAGCGAATATAACAGCAGGAACAGGAATGGTAGTAATGTCTTTAGCTTCAGTTATTATCGGAACAAGCATTTTCAATAAGGTTAAATTCATGAAAGCTACATCAATGGCTGTTATAGGGGCGATAATATACAAGATGTGCCTGGTAGCAGCTATGCAGTTAGGGCTTCCGACCAATTATCTGAAGCTATTAATGGCTGTCATATTCACAGTCGCTTTAGTGTCAAACAACTTCTTTTCAAAAGGAAGGAGGAAACAGAATGTCCAGCCAAACAGACTTTAATAACTTTTCAGATACTCTTGTATCTATAAAGAATGTTGATAAGACATTTAACAAAGGTTCAGTAAATGAAGTCAGCTTATTTAAAGGCTTCAGCCTGGATATTATTAAAAACCAGTTCGTCTCAGTAGTAGGAAGCAATGGTTCAGGCAAGACTACGCTTCTGAATCTCATATGCGGGAACATGGAAACGGATACAGGAAACATATATTTAAAAGACAGGAATATAACAAACCTTAAGGAGCATCAAAGAGCGAAATTTATAGGAAGAGTATTCCAGGACCCCTCCAAAGGAACCTGTTCTAGCCTTACAATACTGGAAAATATGTCCTTAGCCGACAACAAGAATATAGGTTACAGTTTAAGAATCGGTGTCAATAAAAAACGCAAGGACTACTACTGTTCGCAACTTCAGCTTTTAAAGCTGGGGCTGGAGAATAAGCTTGACCAGCAGGTAGGTACACTTAGCGGCGGTCAGAGACAGGCTTTAGCCTTACTCATATCCACCATGACTCCAATCGACCTTCTTATACTTGATGAACACACTGCAGCACTTGATCCCAAATCGTCAGAAAACGTAATGGAACTTACAGACCATGTTATAAAGGAAAAGAAGATAACCACTTTAATGGTTACACATAATTTAAAGTATGCGGTCAACTACGGCAACAGGATAATAATGATGCATGACGGAAAATGCGTGGTTGATGCTGCTGGTGAGAAAAAGCACTCATATGAGATATCTGACCTTCTGAAGATATTTAACGAGATATCCATTGAATGCGGTAATTAACAGTCATAACTTCCTCATTAAAAAACGGTACGTTATTCATTAGAAAGCGTACCGTTTTTGTTATTACATTTAGTTTTAATATATTATTTTTACTTACTATTTTTATTACTCTGTTTTAGCTGTATCTCCCGCTTTTCTGTTTTTAAGAGGATATCTTGAATAGATTATAACTGCACCTACTGCAAATATGGCAGGTAGTACTGCACAAACGAATACGAACCAGTTCAGCATGGGAGGAATAGATGCTACATCACCTACATAGTTGCCAGTTGTCGAATCTACTTCGTACCCGATGAAAAGAAGCACCCAGCCTACGACTAAAGTGCTGATGGCAGCCTGCGCTTTACCGATAAAGTTGCTCAATGCGCTTATTGTGCCACCCATTGATTTTCCGGACATTTCCTGATTGTAATCAATACACTCAATCCACATAGCTTGTGTTGGAACAAAGCATAAACCGTTTCCAAAGGAAAGTACACCCATCAGTATTGCGAAAATTATGAAACTCAACTGCAATATGCCTGTAAGCTGCAAAACAAAAGTAATTATGCCTACTCCGAAAGTCAGCCAGTTTGCAAGATGAAGGACTTTTACATTAGACCCTATTTTCTTAAGTACCATTGGAGATATTATGGCGGAAATAAGCATAGGAAGCATCATAATTATTGTAGTGGCCATAGTTATCGTGCCAAGACGCGCATTGTCCACTTCTCCTGTTTCAAAATTAACGCAGTATGCCCATTTAGTATAATATGCCATCGTTGCCGTCATGAAAGTATAAACAAAGTTACGTACTAACACTCCGAAGAAATGAACCTGGAATGCTTTGTTGCTTTTAAATACTTTCAATACATCCTTTATATGGACCTTTTCTTCTTTTTCTTTTACTGTATCTGTATCACCCTGTTTTACCATCAGAATGCCTGGAAGACTTATTAGAAGAGCAATAGCCATAAACAGGACAGTAGTATAGGAAAATGATTTTCCAAAATTATTAATACCAGAATTAATCGCATTAACAATTACAAGCAAAGATGAGAATGCTGCTCCCAAAAATACCGCCAGCAGCCTCTGATAAAGCATCAGTTTTGATCTTCTTACGTCATTAGCACCCATTGTCTGTATTAAAGCGAAATTCGCATTCAGACTGGCTCCAAGATCAAAGAGCAGATAAAAGAATAATATCCACACATAAAGAAGCGGTACATTTGTCTTAATCGCACCAGGTATGCTGTATAATCCGCTTATTCCCGCTGCAGATATAAGGATGCTTAACAGAATGTAGAACTTATACTTTCCCATTTTCATCTTCGGTGTCCTGTCAATCAGCCATCCCTGAAGAGGATCATTCACAGCATCAAAAATTCTTCCGATTGCTAAAATTACCGGTGCAATCGTTGCTCCAATTATCCCCAGACCAGCATAGTCTGTGAGATATATGAGAAAATAACTGGAAATGAAAGCACCAGCTATTATGCTCATAGAAGAAGATGCAGTTATTCCGAATCCTGTCTTGAAATCATACGGATACACCTTTTTTACACGTCCCATTAATTTACCCTCCATTTATTATTAAATTTCCATATCCTCTATCTTTAAAGTAACACCATCATATGTTGAATACCCTCTGCTCTCTGTTTTCCCATCTTCACCCTGGTTAAATGAGAGCATTGCTGGTGCATGTACTCCTTCTCTGTTGAATACTGCACGAAGTTTCATTTCCCCGTTATGTACTCCTTTTACTTCAAGGTCAGCTTCAAATATTGTTTTTCCAGGTGCAAATATACTTGATGGTGCTTTTACTGATATATATCCGTTGTATATGCTTTTTCCATCATCACTGAAGTCTTCATATTTAGATATATATACAGGCTGTTCTGCTTTTTCTACACTATTAACTACTCTGCCTCTATTTTTCCCTTTTATCATTAACGGTAATATTTCATCAATATTCTGGTCTTTTGGTAAAGAGAAGGATTTTGCATATGGTATATCTTTCATGTCAGGAGTCACAAACGAAGGTACTACTCCTTTTGATGTATAGTCTAGCAAATGGCACATACGAAGACGGCACTTTGTTGGTCCTTCTGTCATACGAGTCCTTTCATTCCACATAGCTCTCGTGCTGTCAGGATGCCAGCTTATCGGAGAATAGTATACCCATCTGCCTTCTGGATCACTAAGATTCACTCCTTCATATTTTCTTCCCTCTTTTTTGGAACGCTCGATATCTATCAGCACCGGTCCGACATTTCCCTTTCGAAAAGCTCTTACTCCTGCCACACAGTACATGTACAGTATATTGATCATCTTGCTTCTCGTTATCATTGAATGAGGTTGCGGAATTAGTCCGAAAATCGCACAATTTGTTTTTGTTGAAAATCTTGGAGACATCACTACTCCCATTTTTTCATCAGGTGAAAATATGGTCGTCTCTTCATATCCCGGCGTATCAGTTATCTGGATTATCTCATTGCTCTCTAATGGCTGGACAACGCTTTCTGTTATACTGTCCCCGTTACCTACCATTGTCAAAGCTTTTCCTCCCCATATGAACTGCTTTACTTCGCCACCTCTTACAGGCAGAAGTGTCGAATATCCTTCATTATCCTGATCTGGTTTTGCTAGTTCTGTAGAACTTATAACACATACCTCTTTTAAAGAGTAATTCTTCTCATTCCTTACTAGCTTTGCAAGATAATTTACAGCTGTGTTCATAGTAAGAGTAGTCCATGCCATATGGCAGTTATCAGGAGCTATTATTATCTCAGACCATCTGCAGAATATACCAGGTGCATTATTGAACTCATCTGGATACTTTACTGGTATAAGTTCAGAATGGATACATCTATCAAGATCAGGGCTGCATTCCAAGACATAGTCTCCAAGCAGTATTCTTTTGTTGTCAGAAAAACACATCCACCTTATTCCGTTTGCTCCGGGAATTTTAGGGATTACCCCGGAAAATATCTCCCTTAATCCGCTGCCGTCATCATTAATGGTAATTACGTTATACCAGTCTTCTTCTTTAGGATCATTTACTGAATGATATGATACAAGGACCCTTCCTGAATATGTGTATGTACCGAAAAAATCGTACGCACCATCAGGCACAGGTATATCCTGTAGTTTTATATGGCCTAGGTTCTTATCATGTATTAACATATATAAGCCTCCTTGTTTGTAGATACAATACCAGTATACCAACAAAATTCCTTTGATATTATCGAAAATCCCGCATTTTTAACAAAAAACCTACATTAAACAAAATAGGCAGGAAATACCTAAATAATAACGGAAATATGATATAATGTGTAACATATGCGATATTAATATCGATATTATACTATAGGTAGATGAAATGTTGAAGCATGAAAAGATAGAATTCCTAAATAAACTTTTTTTATCCTGCCAGTCCATCTGGAGCTGGTGCTATAACAAAGACCTCGATCTGATCTGGACTAACTGTCCTGAAGCTGATTCCTATATAAACCTTTTTACGAATAACAAAAAACAGATTAGTGAACTCTCATTGAGTAATGAACTGCCAGCTGTAATTATCAATAGGAACAATATTGCCTGGGCGATAACAGCGGATGAAATGAAAGATGAGAACTGTGTTTACTATGTTTTAGGACCTGTCCAGTTGAAAATATGGACTGATAGCTCTGATTCTTTAACAAAAAGCGAAAACAGCCTTCCGATAGTAAATGCCGATGAATTCAGCAGATATACATCAATGATGCATTTAGCTGTAAATGACACAAATAAAAACATATCAATATATGCCGATTCAGAACCTGATAATACTTCTTTCAGCACACATATCCTTTCACAGCTTCAGAATAAGGTCCGTAATGGAGATTTGAATTACAAGGATTTGATGTTCAGTGTCTTATCAGACCGTAGTTCCTTGCTCAAGCTTGGAATAATGACTATAGGAAGTGCAAAAGAATTGGCTGTACTGTCTATTGATTTATGCTGTCAGGCTGCAATAGAAAGCGGTCTGACCAAAAACTCTGTTAGCTCACTATATAACCAATATGTTCCACAAATTTTAAAATCTGAAGACGGACAGGAAATTGCGCAGTTGAGCAACACCATGATATACCACCTTATTAGGCTGATAAGGCACATAAGAGGTCAGAAAGTATATTCTTTACCTGTTCAAAACTGTTGCACATACATAGAAGAGCATGTATTTGATAAGCTTAGTTTAGAGTATGTTGCTAAAAAGATTGGGTATAGTGCAGACCATTTGTCCAGAATATTTAAAAATGAGGTCGGAGAACCTATTAAGGACTACATAATTAAGCTTAAACTATATAATGCGAAACTGATGCTCACGACAACAAACATCTCTATCGGAGAAATTTCCGAGAAACTCTCTTTCTGCTCAAACAGCCATTTTACTAAAGTCTTTCAGGATTATGAAAAAAAGACACCTTTGGAATATAGAGCCTGTTTTACTCATATGGTATAAGAATGGCACAAACAAGCCCTCTTGTTGCTATCTTTAAAAAGTGATAATATTAAGTACAAGATATAGAAATACTAATAATCAGTAACAGCAGCAGGCAATTTCTGCTAATCATAAATTTTGAAAGAGGGGTAGTTTTATGAGAAAGAATATTTCAAAACCTTTAATCTGGTTAAGCGTAATGCTTGTCATACTTTTTGTTTGCATGATATTCGCTGACCTTATACAGAGGGATTTCAACAAAGTTGAAGTTACAGAATTCTATTTTGATGCCGGAAATGGAGAGATTCTGACATACAAACTGTATAAGCCGGTCAGTGCGACAAAGGATAACAAGGCCCCGGCAGTACTTCTCATGCATGGATATCAGAATGATAAGGAAACTAATGCCGCATATTCCATTGAACTTGCAAGAAGAGGAATTGTAGCATTATCTATTGACGAATATGGACATGGCAGCACAAGTATAGGCCTTCGGGAAAGAGGATATACACAGTATAAATTCCCAAATATGGAAAAGACTATTTCAGGACCAGAAAGATATCTTGTAATGATGAATTTTTCCAATTTGGATTTCCATGATGAGCAATACAGCAATGGGTTGAAAGACAGCTCAATGGGTGGAAGTCTGGCTTATGAAATGCTAAAGCAGATGGATTTTGTTGATGTGGAAAATCTGGGTATAACCGGTCATTCCATGGGTACCTGGTCCTCCTGGACGGTAGCTGCTGATAACCCTGACCATAAATGCATAGTCATACAGTGTGGGGAAGTAGCAGACACTAAATATTTTGACGATTCCATACAATTCAATAATGTGCTTATGCTACAGGCAAAGTATGATGAATTCAATTATTTTCGTGATTACCAGAACATAGTTGCAGGTCTAGAAAAGACTCCTTTAAGATACAATACATTTGCGTTGCAGGATAATCCTGTTGAGTGGAATACGACATATGGCTCATTTGACGATGGGACCGCTAGAAGAATGGAGCTTCTGATTACCAACCACAGGCTTGTAACTCATAATAAAAACGGTATGGCCGCTTCAATGGACTGGTTTACAAAAGCTTTCGGGATAACAAATACTATAGATTCAAATAACCAGGTATATATGATAAAGGAAGTACTGGTTTTAGTTGCAATGTTGTGTGCAGTGTTCTCAATGCTTCCGTTAATGCTTCTCATATTACAGATACCTTTCTTTAAATCTGTTGCCCAGAGTCTGCCAGATAGGCCTTCGAAAGTAAAGAATACCAAGCAGTGGTGGAAAGGTGCAGTTATAACCGTGCTTATAGCAGGTCTTTCATATCCGTTCATGACCCAGTTAGGCCATGGCCTGCTTCCTTTACCTGAAAATATCTTTAAAATGACAGTTGGAAATGGTTTTGTCGGATGGTACCTTTTCCTGATAATTGTAATGGTCATTACGCTTAACAGCACCTGGAAAAAGTCACACAAGCTTGGAAGCCCTTTGGACTATTATGATCTCGGACTGGGATATGAGAATAAACCGGACAAGTTGTCCTGGTCATTACTTGGAAAATCAGCACTGGTTACATTAATTATGGTCGGCTTTATGTATCTTCTGGTTACCATTACCCATTCACTTTTCCTGTTGGATTTCAGATTTATATGGCCTTTCTTTAAAGTATTTACATTGGAAAGATTCCTTCAGTTCCTTGTCTATATCCCAATCTTCGCGTTGTTTTTCCTTTTAAACAATGCAAAGATATTCGGACATATGAGACAAACCAGAGCATCAGAGAATTCCATAAGCTCATTATTAACATGCTGGTTAAAGAATGCTTTTGTAATGATAGGCGGAGTTTTCCTAATAGTACTTATAGAATATATACCATTCTTCCTGGAAATAGGCCCTGGTGCGGACCTGTTATTCAGCTCCACGTTCGGCGGGCCTTTCATGTCATTAATGATTCTGTTTATACCACAGGTAATAGTGTTCAGCTTCTTATGTACATTCATTAACAAGAAGACAGGCCATGTATATGTAAGCGCATTTACTGTAGCATCACTGGCTTGCTGGATAGTTACAGGAGGCTCTGCTTTGTTCTAAACTGTGTAACATCTGAATTTTTATATATATAATGTATATATATAATAAACCAGATAGACACATTCAAAACAAATATTTAAAAAAAGGGGCTACTCAGTAACCCCTCATTTATATCTTTTGTGCTTTATTATGGTCATCTTTTGTCTTGCTTTCAGCTAATTTATATTAAATTCTACTGATGCCATAATTTTAGACCCGTCATCCATATAGAAGTTCTTTATAACCCTATACTCTCCTTTTGACAAATCATCATAGAAGGTTAAATAGAAACTTTCCTCTATCATTCCCCTTCCTTCCAAAACAACCATTTCTTCGGTCCATACTGCTTTGTCATTCAGAGGCACTACATACCATTGGTCGTCAATCAGCTTTTCAAGGTGCGGTTCATGTCCGAAATATATATCCACACCTAATGCATTCTTTATAACCAGAGTAATCCTTTCGGTCGATGTGGAAATACCTGTTTCCTTAATGGCTATTGTTACTCTGTTCTCCTGAATATCCGCATCAAACGGGCTTATGCCAAGCTGCAGTGTTATCCTGCATCCGGTAAGAACTATTACAAGAACCGATATTAAAAGGAGTAATGCTGTAATCCGTTTCATGGTCTGCATCCTTTCCTTTTTTAGACACATATTAGTGATTAAAGGTTCCCTGAACTTTACTATTACTCAAACTGGCTTTCGTGTTTTCTGAAAAAGTCTTCCTTTGGTTCCAAGAATGTGGTTTTAGCATCCTTATCAACAAGAAGCTCTTCCACAGATGCAAATGCATAATCCCAGCTCCATAGTTTTTCAGAGAATCCTATATACTCTCTTACCTTCTCGCATCCTGTCGGAGCAATAGGGTGTAAAAGAAGAAGCGCTGTCTTTATTCCGTGGAAGCAGTCTGTAAGTATCTGATTCCTCAATGCTTCATCATTATTTGCTTCAGCAGTCCTTATGTTATTAGCCCAGTGCTTGTTGATTATCCTTACATAGCTGTCCAGAACATATGCGATTCTGTGGATATCATTGTTGTACATGTGTCTTTCATATTCCAGTATCGCATCATCAGAAGCATCCTTTATCTCCTGTGATACTTCAGCTACTGTTACTTTTGAGTCATTGTATTTCTGTATCGTATACAGACATGACCTTACAAGCCTGTTGAAAACGTTTGTAAGAAGATTGCCTTCCTTTAATGCAGGGTCTACTCCCTCCTGTTCTTCTTTTGGTAGCAATGCCAGTGGTTTAAAGGAACTGCTCTTGCTTGTAAGCCCCAGGCTTATAAAATGCATCCTTAACTGTTCAGGAGTATAAAATGCAAGCAAATCATTTGCCATAGGAGGCTTAATCTGTGAACTGCTGCTGGCTTTTTTGTCCATAAACAGAATATGCTTGTTGGCAATAATGTTGGGAAGATGAAGCTTAGTCATATCCAGAGTTTCAAAATCCGGATGTTTCATTGCTGCAAACATAGCCATTTCAGCTATACAGTAGAAATATATATTGTCTTCTCCTATGAACTGATAAACAGCTGAATCATCATCCTGCCACCACTTCTTCCATTCAACTTCTGATGCGCCTTTTTCCTTAAGATATGCTTTTAAGAATGATATAGGTGCCCATAATGATTCCGGCCATACCCAGAAAGTAAGATCGTTGAGATTGTCTTTATTTGGTACAGGAACTCCCCATTCAATATTTCCTGAAAGACGGAAAGGAACCAGTGTTTTTCCTGTACGGTATCTGATCTGTTTTTCATTTAAAACATCTCTTGCAAGGTCACGGTCATCCAGATTCTTAAACACAAATGTGATTGAAGATTTGTTTTCCTCATCTATAGTCTCATGTTCAGGAAATGCTTTTTCCAGTTCTTTAAGGTCTTCAATCTGTTTTCTCTGCACATATATTACAGGAGGTTTCAAAAATTCATCAATAGCATCAATAATGAATTTCCTTGTTACAGAATTTTCCCTTAGGTTTTTTGTGTATTCCTGCATTTTGTCTCTGAAGTCCTCTAACCTGAAATACCAGTTCTCAACATCAACTATCTCTGGTTTCAAGCCTGACAAAGTGCTTTTAGGATCAATTAATTCTTCAGGCATATACTGATGCCCAAGCGCGCATTCATCTGCATAAGCTTTATCCGATCCGCATCCTTCAAACGGGCATCTTCCTTCTACCTGCCTTCCATTCAACAGAATCATGAACTTAGGATCAAAAAACTGTGGTGTGGACATAACAGAAAGATATCCGCTTTTATACAGCGTTTCAAAAACCTCATTTGATACCTGTCTGTGTATTTCCTTGTCTTTATACAATCCGGATGCTCCGAAATGATTGAGGCTTATCTCATATTCTTCCAATGTCTTTTTCTGCTTAATATGATTTGATTCTACATATTCCGTTATGCTCTCATCTTTGCTCATGCCGCTTTCTTTAAGCTTCCTGAAACTTTCCAGTATTGGAGAACCGTAACAGTCTGTACCTGATACGAATATTACATTTTCAGCTCCTATCCTGTCTCTTAAGAACCTTGCATAGGTGTCCGCATGCACAAACATTCCTCCTATGTGTCCGAAATGAAGTTCCTTGTTTCCATATGGCATGCCTGCAGTTATAACTGCTCTTTTTGGAAATACCGGTCTTTTAATATCTTCTTTCATATTAGTCCACTCCTTCTGGAGGTTATAAAAAAGCCCCCATAAAACTGTTGTTTTATCAGGGGCGATTGTTATCGCGGTGCCACCCTTTTTCGCATATCCGTCACCGAATATGCCTTATAAAGTATCATCATACTTATGTCCTGTAACGGGAACTCCCGGTTTTCACGGCTCCAAGGCCTGTTTCATGTGATATGCAATGCCTGTTCTCAGCTTTAAGGCTCTCTGTAAATTCATTTGTCACATTACTCTTCTTATCATCGCCCTTATTACAGAAAGTATAGAACAAGGTACAGATTATGTCAAATGCAACTTTAAATCTACTATAATTGATTAGTACACAAACACATCTAATTTCAGAAAAAGGTTACATATTAACCGTTACAACTCCGGAAAAAGGTTACATACTGACCTCATTTTATCTTGAAAAAGGTTACACATCATATTGACTTATGCCTTAAATAACGATAAAATTCAAATAAGAAGTAAAGAGGTGTAATATGCTAAGAAGAAAAATCGATAATGAGTTACTAAAATGGAAGCAGAACCATAATAAGACAGCACTTCTAATTACTGGAGCAAGACAGGTTGGTAAGACTGCATCTATAAGACAGTTTGGCAAAAACCATTATAGCAATTTCATAGAGATAAACTTTATAACAGATACAAATGCAAATAAAATATTTAATGACAGTTTAAGAGCTGATGATATAATCTTAAACCTTTCTACCTTTGTCAAAAAAGCTCTTATCCCTGGTAAAACACTGATTTTTCTTGACGAAATACAGGAATGTCCAAATGCAAGAACTGCAATAAAGTTTCTTGTTGAAGACGGCAGATTTGACTATATAGAATCGGGTTCGCTTCTTGGAGTCAGCTATAAAGAAATACCATCCCTTCCTGTGGGATATGAAGAAATCCAGCAAATGTATCCTATGGATTTTGAGGAATTCCTCTGGGCTAACAATATACAGGAAGATACCATAAATTATTTAAAAGAATGTTTCATGAATGAAAGATACATAAGCGATATCATTCATGAAGAAATTAAAAAACTATTTCAAAGATACATGATAATAGGAGGTATGCCTGCTGTCGTAGCAAAATTCGTAGAAACAAAAGATATTGGACAGGTTATTAATATACAAAAAAGAATAATGGAGTTATACAGACAGGATATAACAAAATACTCAGATTCTGAAAAGATGAAAATCAGGCAGATTTTTGATCACATTCCTGCAGAATTAAATAAGAACAATAAAAGATTTACCATGTCAGATATAAATAAAAACGCTAAATACCACAGATATGAAAGCGGATTTATGTGGTTAACTGATGCTGGAGTATCACTCCCATGCTATAACATATGCCAGCCAGTCTTACCTTTTGAATTAAATACGAAATATAACCTATTTAAGCTATTCCTATGCGACACAGGCTTGTTGTGTTCACAATCTTTGGGTAATATTCAATTTAGCATATTAAATGGAGATACTACAGTTAACATGGGAAGCATTCTAGAAAACACTATCGCACAGTTAATGGTATCAAACAGTTTTAAATTATATTATTACAACAGTAAAAAAATCGGAGAAATTGATTTTATCATTCAAAAAGGTAATTATATCTTACCAGTCGAATGCAAATCAGGAAAAGATTATTCTACACATAAAGCTTTGGAAAATCTTATGTCCGTAAAGGAATACAATATAGAAGAGGGTATAGTCTTATGTTCCGGTAATGTTAAAAGAGACAAAAGGATTCTCTATTTGCCTTGGTATATGGTATCTTTCATTACCCAGCCCTCAATAGAATCATATATAGTTGATTAGTTTTATTCTATAACTGTTATACCCTCTGGATATGCAAATTCATAAAGGCTTCCTTCTCTGTTTTCCTGCACCAGATCAGATATAGTTACATTCTTCACTTTTGTGTTTATATATACCGCATTTTGGGAAAATCTTGAATGCACTCCTTTTATATTTATATCATGAAGGTCATCATCTGAATAGTTTTCACCATAGCCTGTATACAGCATTACTGTGGATGTCCTTTTTCCTTTATCTATATCTTCTATATTCTTTATATCTATGTTATATACTTTCAATCCGTCAGCAGCAAGACATATTACTCCGTGGCAAAGGCCTCCAGTATGAATGTCTGAGATGGAAATATCATGTATATCCAGATCACGTATATCACCATTGAAGATGGAAATCATCGGTTCCAGAGGATAAAGATATTTCTTGAATGGAAACTGTTTTTGACTATGAAAAAGTGCGGTGCATGCTACTGTATCATCTGATGTATTACCGGTTATATTCCATATACGGAAATGGTGGCATCCTGCTCTTAAATCAATGCCATCGCCATTCTTCACATCCGATTCAATATTAATGTCATGAATATTCCCATATGAACATACATCCAGTGATATCGCCCAGCATTTGGTATTTTCTATGTTAAGTCCGGATATCTCTATATCCTCGCAGTTGGATAGACATATTGTAAATGTCCTCCAGCCCCAGAAATCGCCTGTCATATCCTCATCTTTTTTTGTAACAGTATGATATCCTTTTTTATTTATATCGCATCCAATTAACTTCGCATTGTTATATCCTTTTATGGTCACATTCTTTAATCTGGTCACATAAAGAGGTTTTCCATACGGGTCTTCATTGTTTATTATATGATTCGCCCCTCTGAATATGTTGTCAAAAACATAATTATTCTGTTTTATAGAACATCCGTCAACTATAATCTCCATATCGTCGTACAGAAGAATCGCCTCATCTATGTGCCAGTCGCGTCTGTTAAATATTATCCTTTTATGTTCGGAATTTTTAATTGCTTGTTGCATACACTCATTTATGCATTCAGAATCGGTTTTATCTTTTTTCAAGTAATCAACAGTGTAAAAATCCATGAATCACCTCACCTCATAATATAAAGCGGATTTGTAAATTGAGTATACCTCAGAAACGCATATATGACAAATGACCCCTAAGGGCCATTCGTCTAAGAGAGGAATCATACTAACCTATAAGCGTTTTGTTCATTAGAAATACCAACTTTGTGAATTCATAATATTTTCTTGCACTCCTAATGTCAATTGTTTATCTCTATTTATTATATAAACAACACTAAATGTTAATTTTTTCATGTATACATAAATTTAGATTTCCAATTGACATCTTTTTGCCTTACTGATATATTGTAAAAAGAAAAAGGAGGATGTGTTTTATGAATAGAAGGGATAGTGTAATAAAAATCTAAAACCGAATATGGGCTTATGCAAAAAGCGTAAGCATACTGCAGCCTATCTATGAATATAAAACAAATCTTTAATTTAAAAATTTGGACACTCATACGGGTGTCCTTTTAATATTCAAATCTGCACATATCCGGTAACACATCGAAAATTATTTAATTCAACAATGGAGGGAAAAAGATGTTAAATGAATATGGAGATAAACCATATAACAATACAGCAAGAATAACAGCTGTACACAAACAAAGATATGAGATTGAATACAAAGGTGAAACATGTTTCGCAAAACTTAAAACTTCGGAATACTATTCGCCTGATAAGTGTGCCAACTTTCCAACAGTCGGTGATTTCGTGGAAATAAAGGAAGTACCAGGTTCAGATCACCTGATAATCGGAACATGCAAAAGAAAGTCGTTTTTTTCAAGAAGAGATCCATCATCTGCTGGATATTATGATCAGATTGTTGCGGCAAATTTCGATTATGTCTTTATATTGATGTCCTTAAATATGGATTTCAATATACGAAGACTGGAGAGGTATCTGACAGCTTCATGGAACAGTAATGCAACACCCGTCGTAATATTGACAAAAGCCGATTTATGTGAGGAAATAGATGACTTGTTATTACAGGTTCAGCAGATTGCAGCAGGTGTTGATGTCATTACTATCAGTTCCTATACAGGTTATGGACTGGAAGAACTGGATAAATTCATGCGTCCTGATGTAACTATTGTATTTTTAGGTTCTTCAGGAACAGGCAAATCCACCCTGGTTAACGCTCTTGCAAAAAAAGATATTATGAAGGTAAGTGAGATTCGTGAAGACGACTCAAAAGGAAGACATACTACAAGTTACAGGCAGATGATAAGGCTGGACAACGGCGTATGTATAATTGATACACCAGGTATGAGAGAACTCGGTATCTGGTATGCAGGAGAAGGTCTTAGTGAAACCTTTTCAGATATTCAGCCTTTTTTAGGTCAATGCAAATTCACTGACTGCAGGCATATTACTGAACCAGGCTGTGCAATAAAACAAGCAATAAGAGATGGCCAAATCACACAGGAAAGATGGGACAGCTATCTCAAGCTTCAAAAAGAGGCAAAGTATGCTGATGACTATGAAAGTGCTGTAAGGGAAAAGGAAGCCTTTTTCAGAAACATTGCTATAAAGAACAAGCAGTTTAGCAAGAAGAGACATTAAAGGAGGAAGTAATAAGAAGAGACACATTGGTATGTGTCTTCTTTTTTCAACTTTCTTTCCTTTATATATACCATATACGGAATTTTACTTAGCTGCTAGTATCCTGTATATGTCTTCCTGCTCAAAATCCTCGACAATCATGTTTGTCCCCATATTGATATGCAGTTCTTTCTGATACTGCATATTCTGTGACAGCCTGCTTATTGTAAAGGAACCCATTTCCACACCTGCCTGGATTTCCGAGCGTCCGTCTCCGACAACCAAAGTGTTTTCACCTTTAATGTTATATCTGTTAAGAAGGTTATTCATTATAACATTCTTTGGAAGCTTGTCAGTCCATGTTGACCCTATTATATCTTCTATAATCTCATCTTTCCCTATTTTATAGCCCAGCGTCTCGACTTCCTCAAACATACCCATACCTTTTTGTACGACTGCTCCTGTTACAAAATAGTTTTTCACTCCGTTATCTTTTAAATACTTCAGGAATCTGAAAGATCCTTTTATCCTGAATCTGTCCGGGTCTTTTCTTGCAAGAACAAGATTCTTATCTCTGCAGTATCCATTTAATACTTTTTCGTAATATCTGAATAATCTTGGAGTATTTTCAAGAAGCATCTTTCTCATCTGCTCTGTTTCCGGCATGTAGTCAAGTTCTTCTCTTCCCTGCCAGATAAGACCGATTTTCTCGCTATTGACTGAATCATCACAATCTACTGTTACAGTTTTCTCTTCGACAGCTCTTCTTATTGCCCATTCCATCTGGGTTAAAGCAGAAAGGCCTGCTGATTCAACGCAGAACCTGTCTGTTTCAGGCAAAGGTCTGGTTCCTGCATTTGTAACAAGCCTTTTTACATTCTGTTCGCTGTCATATCCATCTTTAAGCCCATTCTCTATTACATCGTTCAATACTATGCTCATTACGGGAGGCCAGTCCCTTATAAGAGAGTGCGTGCCGTCAATATCATGAAAAGCATAAGTAATCACCCTTTTATTGAAAGGAGTGATTACTATAGGTGAATTTATACAAATTGTCTGGATCATATTATCTTGGTTCTGTGCATAATCCTACAAGTTCATCAAGATCACATGTAGCCATACGGATTATAGCATCTCCTGCTCCGTAATATATCCTTACCTGGTTATTGTCATCTACAAGAGCGCCGCATGGAAATATCGCATTGGTTCTGTATCCTTCTATAAGCTCATAATAACCTTCAGGAATTATTAAAGGACGTTTGGACATTCCTATTACTTTTGATGGGTCGTTTAAATCTAGTAAAGCAACACCTATTGTGTATCTCTTTTTCCATGCAGGCTCCCACCCGTTTTTGCCTCTGGAAGGATCAAAATCAACGGCATGGAACAGCATTATCCATCCTTTGTCGGTTTTTATTGGAGGAGCGCCTGGACCGATTTTCTCATTTGCAAACGGGACATGCTCGACGCCCATTACAAGCCTGGATTTCCCCCAGTAAACAAGGTCAGGTGATTCTGAAAGAAATATGTCAAATTTCATACCGTCTCTCCCGTAAACAGGCATCGGCCTTTCCAGACGAACGTAATTGCCGTTTATTTTTTCTGGGAAAAGCACCATATTCCTGTTTTCAGGCACTGATATTGATACTACCTCAAAATGTTTCAAATCTTTCGTTTCAGCTATTCCTCCACATACTCCGTGCTTGGTGTCTACTGCGAAACAGATTATATATCTGTCATCCATAACAGTTATTCTCGGGTCATATACCCTAAGCACTTCATCGTTTGCCATAGCAAAGCATGGTTGTGGTTCAACTTCCCACTTTATCCCGTCTTTACTGAAGGCTAGCCCTAAATTGGTTCCGTCAAGCCTCTGGTCTTCATATGAACCGTAATCATTACGGAAAATCATGATATATCTGTCACCTTCCTTGACAACTCCTGCATTGAAAGTCAGTGCTGCAGGATAAGGAACATCATGCCTGCTAAGAATCGTATCAGGATATCTGGTTATTATAGGGCTTGTGGAAAACAGGCTTTCATCAAGAGCTTCTCTTGGACAAGCATGTACTATCTTGCGGGTTGCTTCATCTAACATTTGAAAATACCTTCCTTTTATTATAGTTGATACTACTATTCTTAATGTATACAAATTACCTCATTAAGTCAACATCAAAGTTGGCTTATATAAAGGTGATCTGCATGTTTTACTTAAGCAGAAGAAAAGATAATAGGATAAATCCTGTATGCTTCTGTTTATAGTTGAACTTTTCCTCTTCTGCGAGTCTTCTGACATATCCAACCTTTATTTGACTTCCCATATACCCAAATATATACTTAACCAATATATTAATATATTTCAGAATTTTGAGGACAACAGGCATGAGAGTTAAAATCAGATTAGAAGAACCGACAATAGTGTCATTAGGGCCGACAGTTGAAGAAGCAGGCTGGGGTACCCATCAATTTCCTTCCATCAATTATGACGATGACGGGAACATAGGCATCTCTTTTCATAGCGCAAAAGACCAGATAGAAGCATATGGCACAGAGCCTTATCTGTATATTTCAAATGATAAAGGTAAAACATGGAACATGGTCGATTCAAAGGATGTGCATAATGTAAAAACACGTTTTGGCACAAAACTTCCTAATGGTGAAAGGTACTTAGTGGAAACAAGAACACCGGTACAGACTGATACATCAAGACTTAATGAACCTTTACCTTTTCATCATGATACACTAAAGTATTACTCTGCTGAAAGCATTCCTGATGATATGCTGGATAAAAGGTGGCGATATCTTATTTTAAAAAAAGGACAAACAGTTCCTGGTTATTCATACTTTAATTATGATGATAAAGGATTATGCATTGTCAGTTCAAATGGTTCACTGGTCCCGCCATTTCCTTTTGGAAGGTTACGCATAGATAATGAAGGAACTGTCTGGCAGACAACATATAACAGATCGAGAAATCCTGACAATCTGGGATTTTCCCCATATTATAATTCACAGTACTTCACATTCAAGGATGATTATACTTATATTTACCAGAGAAGCTGGATTCCATATACACCTGATACAAGGCTTTTTAAAAATGCGTTTCAAACTGAAGGTTTCTGTGAAGCAGACATAGCTTTTCTTGACGATGGTTCCTGTATCACATTAATGAGAACAGGCTCGAATACTCCCAGTTTTCTTTCGCGATCAACTGATAAAGGATACACATGGTCAAAACCTGTATTGTTTGATGATAAAGGAGTATGGCCATGTTTATGTAAACTGCAGTGTGGCGTATTACTGGCATCTTATGGAAGACCAGGATTCTATGTAAGAGCAACAGCTGATCCGACTGGCCTTTACTGGGATGCCCCTGTCGAGCTAATCACTTCAAATGACCGAACTTCAGAGAGGAATACACCGATAAGCATATATAACTGGACATCCAGAGTAGGAACCTGTTCATACTCAGACATGATGGTTCTTGATGAGAATACTGCTATGGTAGTATATTCGGATTTCTTCTACCCTGATGAGAAGGGTATTAAGAGAAAAGCTATACTGGCCAGAAAGATACATGTTGATGTCTGATTACCACATTCTGGAATCAGGCACATCAACCCATTCACTGTTGTTTTGTATTGATATAGTACTCATCATGCCAGGCAGTGACATATCAAGCCCTCTGTGTATATCTATATAAGGATCTGTTTCATTTATAATGGAGTTTATCACGCTTATGAACATGAATGCATCTGCACCTTCATGTCCCCCATATGTTTTTGCATACCATACCCACTCCTTGTACATCTGTGGAAGGTATCTGGATTCGAAGATGCTAAGCGGAAGCCATGTATCTGAATTGTCATGAAAGCTTCTCGGCCTTTCTTCTGTAGATCCGACTATATCCTGTATCCATATATAGTCTTTGGAGTCCGGAATACCCCGCCTTGACTCAAATGCACCTTTCGTCCCGGATAAAACATACTGGTTTATCGATGGTCTTGGGCTGGAAAGATCATTTTTTATTTTTATAAGCCTTTCTTTTTCGGTTTTACACATCATTACGACAGTACTTTCCATTGTAAAAGGTCTTCCATCTGCATAGGAAAATCTGCTTTTGCTGCCAGTACACATTACCTTCTTTACTCTGTCCCAATCAAACCAGCTTAATATTGGGCCTAAACTGTGAGTCCCGTATGTCACACCATTTGTTCCGAAAAGAGTGTCAAATCTCCATGGAGTAAATTCAGCAAGCTTTTTTAAATCATGCAGATACTCGCCTTCTGCATAATGGAGCTCTCCTAACATCCCTAAATGTGCCATCTGCTTTACTATCAGTATATGCTTGGCAAAACACATATTCTCCCCGAAAAAATACTTGGCTTTTGACTTTTTTACAGCCTGTACCATCTGTCTGGCCTGTTCGATATTGGCTGCTACCGGAACCTCGCCTAAGACATGTACTCCTTTTTCCAAAGCCATAATAGTATGTTCGCAGTGATATTCAATAGGAGTGCATACAAATACAATATCAAGATTTTCTTCATTAAGCATTGTTAAATAATCAGTATACTGAGGTATATCATGAAGTTTTTTTTCTTCAACAGATCTTGCCATGGCCTCTTTGCTTATATCACATACTGCAGCCAGTTCTGTTTTCGGATACTGCCTTACAAGGTCCGCAAAATGCCTTGCTCTTCCACCGATACCCAACAAGCCCACTCTTATCTTCTTTTCCATATTCTCTGTTTTTTCCATATAACACCTCAAATAGATAGTATCTCAGAATATCTTACATTGGGTAAGGCTACTAATCAACATCAATCTTTGTTAACCACATGAGTTATGTTACAACCACAATCTGGAATCAGGTACGTCTACCCATTCGCCGTTATTTTCCATAGAGGTCTTACTCATTATTCCAGGAAGAGTCATGTCCAGGCCTCTGTGTATGTCAACATAAGGTTCTACATCATTTAGGATTGAATTTACTATGCTTATGAACTCAAATGCATCAGCTCCGTCATGCGCTCCGTAATTCTTTGCATACCATACCCACTCTTTAAACAACTGAGGCAGATACCTTGCTTCAAATACGCTAAGCGGCAGCCATGTATCTGCATTATCATGAAAGCTCCTCGGCCTTTCTTCTGTGGATCCGACTATATCCTGAATCCAGATATAGTCCTTTGAGTCAGGTATTCCTCTTTTTGACTCAAAAGCTCCTTTTGTGCCTTGAAGCACGAACTGCATTATGGAAGGTCTGGGACTGACAAAATCATTCTTAATTTTTATAAGGACATCCTTTTCAGTTTTACATAACATTACTGTTGTGCTGTCCCTAACATACGGTGTCTTGTCAGGTTTTACAAATCTGCTTCCTCCCCCGGCACACATTACTTTTTTTACCCTGTCCCAATCAAGCCAGCTAAGTATAGGGCCCAAACTGTGAGTCCCGTATGTAATCCCCTTAATACCTAATAGAGTCTCATATCTCCATGGAGTATATTCTCCAAGTTTTTTTGAATCATGAAGATACTCTCCTTCAGCATAATGGATATCTCCCAAAAGCCCTGCTTTTATCATTTCCTTTACAATAAGGACCGGTTTGGCAAAGCATTCATTCTCTCCAAAGAAATACTTTGCTTTTGCTTTTCTCACAGCCTGTACCATCTGCCTTGCTTGGTCCATATTTGCAGCGACAGGAACCTCTCCCATGACATTCACTCCTTTTTCCAATGCCATTATCGTATGTTCGCAGTGATATTCCACAGGAGTGCAGGCCAGCACCAGATCCAACCCTGCATCATCAAGCATATCTTTAAAGTCTGTATACTGGGCAACATCATGTATGTTTTTCTCCTCAACTGACCGTGCCATTGCCTGTGGATTATTATCGCAGACAGCTGCCAGCTCTGTATGTGGATAATTCTTTACCACATCAGTGAAAAACCTTGCTCTTCCGCCTATACCCAGAAGACCGACTCTTAATTTTCTATTCATTTTTTCCTCTACTTTCATAAACGAGCTTATTGTTATCATATTATATTACTTCAATGAGGTAAGCAATTTAATTCATCCATACATCTGTTCGTAATCTAGTATTGGTGTATAATACGGTTATATGACAAGGATTTGTTATTGGAAAGGGATATATGAAACAGTTATTTTTTAACGAAGATTTAAATCACTTTATACACACAAGAGCAATTAACGATATTGATGTAGGAGAAGCAGAGATACTTGCATTTATAGATCAGTATAAAGATAGCGGCATAACTGACTTTGTTATAAACACATCAGCTTCAATGGCCTGGTACCCTTCAAAAAGAGGTGAAAACATACTGGACCATTATGAAAAACTTGTAAAACAAGGCCGTGTCAGGAAAGATGATTCCGGTATTGCGAAATCTTTAAAACTTATTCACAGAATATATCGGGAAAAGAATCTTGACATGTATCAGATGTGGATAGAAAGACTGAGAATGATAGGAATTCATCCATGGATATCCATAAGAATGAATGATATACATTATTACAATGATAAAGATAACATCCTGCATTCAGATTTTTTCCATTCAGGAAAGAATATAAGGAGAGGGGACCACAGGCCTTATTCAAATCAGTATGACATGGCCTTTGATTTTATGAATGAAGAAGTCCGTTATCAGTGCATGGAAATTATAAAAGATGCTCTTGAAACATTTGATATGTATGGGCTGGAACTGGACTGGATGCGTGAAATCTACAGTATACGTATCGGTAAAGAATATGAAGGACAGAAAGTTATAAACAATTTTATGGAAGAGATTAATTCTGAAGTAAAGAAAGCTGAAATAAGATATGGTCATACCATAAAGATAGGGGTACGCCTTCCGTCTACGCCTCAGAAATGTTTGGCTTTAGGATTTGATTTCTTTGACTGGGTAGAAAACGGTTATGTGGACCTCATCACCGTCACGCCTAGATGGTCAAGCAGTGATAACCTCATGCCGCTGGATTTATGGAAGAAGATTCTAAAAAATACATCGGTTACATTAGCTGCCGGACTGGAAATCCTTATAGACTCATATAACAGGCCTGGAAGGAAATACATGTATAATTCCTTTGAGACAGCTGTCGGCACTGCCACAGGATATTATGGACTAGGAGCAGACGCTGTATATCTTTTTAATTACATGGATGGTGTTAAAGGAAAATATTATACTAATGACCTGGAGTTATGCACCAACCCTGATCTATATTTAAGATTCTTAAATACTGTAGCTGATAATGAAGCTTGTTATAAATCAAAAAGAAGATATTTGGTGACATTCAATGATGTTTTCGCTCCTGGAATAAATGAATATGCTCCTTTGCCATTAAAACTGCCTGCCAATAAAGACAAATCCTCAATTGAATACAAGTATCTTCGGCTTCCCACAGGTGAAATTGATCAATCACTAACTCCGTACTTTGTAATAGGTGTTGAAAAGGGAACAGCTGTTGATGATCTTTTAGTCTATATTAATGCAGTAAAGACAGAAAGTTTTTTTAAGACTGAACTTCCAATGCCCTGTAATCCTGATCTGGAATATTATGCATACAAAATGCAGAATAACAAAAAAATACCAGAAGTTTCGGTTATTGAAATGGGTACTGCCGGTAATGACATTATCATTCACTGGGCTGAGATTCGTTTAATCTAACTCTTTTATAACCTTATACCACTTAAGTATCGTATCTGTTTCATAACTCGGATACCCTGCCATATAGTGGTTTCTGTATTTTCTGCCATCGAAAGTCCATTCAATAATATACAGCTTTTTGCTTCCGGGTATTTCAAAAAATTCTCCTATTTTCTTGTTTTTTCCTTTTTCAATATTTATGTCTCCTTGCACGAGCACTTTGCTGTCTTCATATTCAAATACTTTGAATTTTACAGATTTATCAGAATTCGTGTCATTAGCAACATAAACTGCTCTTTCCCATCCTTTTATCTCATCCAGCATTACACACACAGGTTCCTGAACTCTTCTAATTACATCAAAAACCAGTTTCTTGTTGAAATAATAATCAACAGCAGCATCAGATATTCCTGGCCAGCCATCCAATAGATTCCACCACAGGATTCCTGTCATATCCCATTTCTTTATTCTTGTTCTTTCTATGAAAAATTTGAATGCTTCGGCTTGCGAAACTTGCGAAACTTTAATGAATGTCTCTAAATCATCAGGCATTTTGCCAACAAGTATACGCACCTGATTTGCCATTAATGTATTCCTTCTGCCTATATCATCTTCAATGAGATAATCCTCAGTGCTATGATGCGCCCATGTCTTGTTCCCTTCTATTGGCCATAAGTCTTTTTCTGGTATATATTTTTTTAAGCTTTCCATGCTTGGGCAACCATGATATCCTGCTTCTGCAATAAATTTCGCTGTCACATGCTTATAGAAATCATCCTTGAAGTATGCTCTGGGACCCCATATGTGCTGTTCTGGTACGTTATATGAATCAAAACCTTCAGGTATTTCAGGAGACGATTTCAAATATACTCTGAACGGATCATTTTGCTGTACTGCTTTTTCCAGTACTTCCCTGGATATCCTGTTATATTTGCTTTTATCATCGGGATACCAGTAACCGTCAACTGTAGTATCTATCTCATTATCACCGCACCACAA
>Ga0123335_1002709_pt1 | contig 25826 bp, 27 predicted proteins | sample BiotimSIPDNA_2_FD_89707 | JGI IMG/M metagenome (GOLD analysis project Ga0123335, IMG submission 89707) | Anaerobic biogas reactor microbial communites from Washington, USA - Biogas_R2 time_0 SIP DNA | ecosystem: Engineered > Bioreactor > Anaerobic > Unclassified | place: Washington, USA...
AACCGTAGAAGACGCAGATTTGGGTTGAGAGGTAATCGAAGATTGCTAAATCGTGTTCTGCTTCGATGACGGTTTTCTGCTGTTCCTTTAGGTTACGAAATGCGCGGGCGACGATTAGGCGCTGCTTTACGTCTAAGTAGCTTGAGGGCTCGTCGAAGAGGTAGACGTCAGCGTTTCGGCTAAGTGCTGCTGCGACTGCGACGCGTTGGAGTTCTCCACCGCTAAGCACATCTAGGTTGCGGTCCCAGATTTTATGCAGGTCCAACTCGTCTGCGATGACGTCGAGCTGTTTGCGCTCGTCAATTTTATCCAGTAAGTCACCAGCTTTACCAGTAACGGCTTTAGGAATCTTGTCCACGTACTGGGGTTTGCTTGAAACCTTCAATTTCTTCTCGCTTAATCTGGCAAAGTAGTCCTGAAGGCTTGAACCGCGGTAGTAAGCGATGATTTCCGGCCAATCCGGCGGTTCATCGAATTTGCCCAGATTAGGTTTGAGGTCGCCGCTGAAGACTTTAAGTGTAGTGCTTTTACCGATGCCGTTTTGCCCTAAGAGGCCAAGGACGGTTCCAGGCGAAGGGGTTGGTAATCGGAAGAGTTTAAAGCTGTTTTCGCCGAATCGGTGGCTGCAATCCTTCTCCAGCTCGTCGGGCAGATTAACTATGCTGATTGCCTTAAAGGGGCATTTTTTGACGCAGATACCGCATCCGCTACAGAGCGTTTCTGAGATTATCGCGTTGTTTCCTTCGACTCTAATGGCTTCCACTCGGCTTCGCACCATCGGGCAGTAGCTAACGCAGAGCTGGTTGCATTTTTTGACTTTACAACGGTCTTTGTCTAATACGGCGAGTCGCGTCATAAGTATACGTCCACTACTTGAATTTCACTAGTCAGTTATAAATTTAAAACCGCAAAAAGGCTGAACACAACACCCAAGAATGAAAAAGCAGAGCCAAGTTATCAGGCAAGCAAGAAACGAACAAGTTGTTTAAAAGAAAGATATTAAAAAAGGCACTAAAGGTTAGTTTACCATTCTTCTTCTTCCCATTCCTCGTCTTCGCCTTCTTCCCATTCCTCGTCTTCTTCGCGGAATATCACTCTTTTCACCTCCAAATGACACGCAATATTCTACCTACCATGGCAGGGTTTAAGGTTTTAGATACGTCAGGTGTCGTTAAACTTGAACCAAATCGTTGGATTTCGCGGTTTTTTGCGTATTGGTTTTTGTACGATTTTTGGAAAAATCGCAAGTTTTTTATGGAAAAACGGGAATTAGCCAACTATAGTATTTGTGGTGGTTAAATGAGGAAAGCGTTAAAGATAGTTTTAGCTGTATTAGCGGTTTTTATCATCATTATAGTTGCTTTTGGTGCAGTATTCTTACTTAACTTATCGGCATACATGGCGGCGGGTACAAAAACTCTTACGCCAACCGGAACCTCAGCTGGCAACGCACTGGTTGTTTTTGACCAAGGGTTAAGCGGGGCAGCAGCAAGAGCTGCAGAGAGAGTCGCAACTGAATTACAGGAAAAAGGCCACACAGTCACACTTGCAGGTGTCAAAACTGCGGAGGCAGCAGACACAGCAGGCTACAGCGTAATAGTCGCCGGCGGCCCAATCTATGCTGGTGGATCAACTAGTTCAGTGAAGGATTTTCTGGGCAGCTTAAACCCCAACCAGGGGACTGCTGTGGGGGTTTTTGGAAGCGGATCTGGAGCAACCACGCCTGATGATGTATCGATGATCCGCAGTGCGGTTCCGGCTCTTCAAAGCGGCGGCACGCTGCAAGACGCTGTTGTGGTAAAGATTGGGGAAAAAGAGGATTTGGACGCAAGGGCTTCGGAGATGGTTAGTCAACTGGTAGGTTAGGCGCTTAAGCAGCCTTATTCTTTTTTTTATCAAAATAGATAAATTTCGCCCTCTCTGAATCATAGGCTGGGATGATGTGAGGCGACGGCTTCGAGCCATTCAGGCAGTGAGAGCTCGTCAATAATCGCTGACCCAAACTTGAATTTCAAGCGGCTTTGCCGTTCTTTTGTAATTTTAAGGTTATTTTTCCGTCTGTCTTGCCTGATTACGCGCTAAAAGTTTTTATACACCTCGAACTAAATGGTGGCTGTCACATTAACTCATGCTATCACACGAAGCCTCAAAGCTTTTCGAGACATCATGAAATTGAATCTGTGGCAGAAGAAATAATAGAAAATGCAAGTATCATCATTTAAGGACTTACCACTAAATCAGGAAGTCCTCCGAAGTTTAAACGAGCTCGGGTTTGACCAACTTTTCCCGATTCAAGCCCAAGCAATAACACCGCTATTGCAGGGCAAAGACGTTATCGGTCAAGCACAGACCGGAACCGGCAAAACAGCCGCTTTCGGCGTCCCCATGGTTCAGAACTTGAACCGTGACATCCGAGGCGTACAGGGCCTGGTTTTAGCGCCTACACGCGAATTAGCTAACCAAGATGCAGAGAACATTGCCAAATTCGGCAAGCACTCTAAAGTTAAGGTTTTAGCAGTCTACGGCGGCGAATCCATAAACAAGCAGATTCATGCCTTAGCAAGTGGAGTCCAGATAGTAGTTGGCACACCCGGCAGAATCATCGATTTGATGGAGCGCAGAGTTTTGAACCTCAGCGGAATCAAATTCGTAGTTTTAGATGAAGCTGACCGCATGCTGGACATGGGCTTCATCGAAGACATGGAGTACATTCTCTCTAAAACGCCAAGAGACCGCCAGACCGCACTCTTCAGCGCGACACTAGACGACAACGTCATGCGTTTAACAAACAAGTACATGCGCAACCCAGAGAAAATCTTTGTCAGCAAAGACGAAATCGCAGTTACACAGATGAAGCAGTACTACCTCGTTGTCAATCAGGGCGGCAAACTAAACGCGCTCTGCGACATACTCCAAGACGACCGAGTAGAGAAAGCAATAGTATTCTGCAGAACACGCCATGAAACCAGCCGCGTATCCGATCAACTATTCAAACATGGCATACGAAGCCAATGCTTACACGCCGGCTTCACACAGGCGCAGCGTGACCGAGCCATACAGGAATTCAAGCATGGCAGGCGCAACCTGCTGGTAGCAACCGATGTCGCGGCAAGAGGACTAGACATTGAAGGTGTCACTCACATCATAAACTACTCCGTTCCAGAGGATCCGCCGGTTTACTTCCACCGCATCGGCAGAACCGCACGCAAAGGCGAAGAAGGCACAGCGATTACACTGGTTAACTATGGCGAAATGTCTAATTTCAACAACATTAAAGCCATGACTAAAACCAGAATTGAGGAAATTCGCCCTCAAGCAGCCGAGCAGAATGATTCGGCTATCCAGAGCTTCTTCTAAGCTCTCAATTTTTTGTCATTTTCCCTTGTTATTGATTAATTATAAAAAGGATCACTGCTAACGTGGAGTTATGGATCATGTTATATCCGACATTGCGCATGGCGTATACAACTTTACTAATCGGAGCCTAATCAAGAACCTGATTATCATAACGCTTTGTATTGCACTTGGCTTCACCATAGTCTTTTTTCCTCACCAGTATTATTCATCTCAAAAGACCGGTAAGTCCGATTTTCAGGTTGGGATTCACTACGTTTTTGAGCAGGACGAATTAGGCCAAATTGCGGGCCAGGTGCAACGTATCCATGATTGGGGCTTTAAAGTTATCCGGATACGCTTAGAGTGCCAACCGGATCCTCTAGATTATAATAACTTAATGAACCAGAAAAACGATGAGTTCTTCGCTGCCGTCCAACGTAGCGGAATGGACGTTGCTTTAGTGATTATGAATCTTGAGGACACAGCCAAAGTTGATTATTACCTGAATCGCTGGGGAAGCTATCTCCGCTATATCCAGATCTTTAACGAACCTGAACTATCGAACTCCTGGACTCAAGGCGCTATGTTTACTGACGATGAGATCTGCTCCAAATTCAACATCATATACGACGTCGTCGAATCCCACAACTTAAACGTCGAGTACTACACGAATTTTGGAATAAGCTACGTTATCCGAAGCAATGTACCACTCGAGTTAGCGAAGAAGCTGGATTTTGTGGGCTTAGATATATTTATGGATGCGTTTACGGTGACTTCGCCGCATTTCATAGAGAACCTCCAGCAACTCACCCACAAGAAAGTAGTTATCACTGAGTTTGGTATGTCAACCACTGACCACGTTGCACAGTCGGATTTTATCCTAAAGGGGCTTAATCTTTTCAAAAACATGAGGTTACCTGGGTGCTGGGTGGTTTACTGGAACAGCGCTCATGATAGCTACGGCATAAGGGACACTTCAACGGAGACAGCAGTAGGTGAATGGATTGCAGCAAACTGTAACTAGAACGGCTCAACGATTGCAGAGCCTTCCACTTGTAGTAAAGTTGTTGTTTGAAGGCTTAATTTTATCCACTATTATGGTTGGGTTTCAATCATGGTTTGAAGGCCAACTTGAAGGCTTCATGCTCTATATGCCGCCGATTGGGCTTGCCATTTTTGTGGTTTTGATGTTTGTTGTCGAGCCGATAGCGCTTGGCGCAGTCAACATTGTACTCATCAATGTACTGTTCGGTACTAGGGGTTGGCAGGTTACGTTCTGGCTAAACGGCATATTCCTAATGCTGGTTTTCCTTACCGCTAATATCATGCTCCGTACCGTTTTCGGCTGGCCCTCCTCAATTGTGATGGCGTTTGATATGGTTCTGTTGTCGCTTCCACTTGGGTGTCTAGCGCGGTTTAGTAATGGCGGATGGAAGAAACCCATCAACTAGCCGTTTTTGTTGCTCTCAGCCTACCCCCCTCCCCTTATTTAAAGCAGCCAATGCTGGGCGATTCTAATTTTAAATAGATAGAAGAAGGCAGCATCGCCCTTGCTCTTCTTCCAGTGGGCTTGGCTGTAACTGCTGTTTAATGGTTGGCAAATGGTTTTGGCTGCGGGTTGGTTGTGGCGTTTTTTTGCAAGTAGTTTTGGCAACAGAGCCCTTGATATCCTGATATGCATCGGTTTTTGCGTCTAATGTGTTGGGGCGTCTTTGAGGAAAAGCTGACTCAGCGTCCTCACTGAGTAGCCGTTATCGTGTAGATACTGCACCTGCGCTTGAAAAACCTCACGCGAAACGGCTGTATCCTCACTTTGAGGGCCGATTTTATGGTAATAAAGAATGGTTATGTTCTCACCGCCTGTACCCTCCAAGTAAGCGGCGTAATCCTCCAGCGATACATCGTGGTAGACGTCGTAGGAGTGCAAGTTATAGCGGTTGCAGCCAGAAATATTGCATTTGCCCTCAACTGTACCCCGGGCTACGAGGTAGAATTGAGAAACGGCGTCTTGTACGGTTTTATTGTTGGCGCTGTCACCATATGGGTACACTAAGACGTTTGCCGGGTAGCCGCGTGAGCGGAGGACAGCTTGACTTTTAGACAGTTCTCCGAAGAGCGCATCTGAGTTAACATTGTTGAGGTCCGCGTGTGTGTCCGTATGACTGGCTATATCCATGCCCTTTGAAGCCAAGCTGCGGATTTCACGCCAATCCATATAGTCAGGGTAATTGGTGTAACCTGTTACGATGGCGAAGGTGGCTTTGTAGCCGAAGCTTTCCAATATAGATACAGCGTCAAGCTGGCTTTTCCATCCGTCGTCGAATACTATGCAGACTACCTTCTGATCAGCTGAGGGTATAGTGGGTTGATAGATTTGGTGGGGTACAGCGGATGCAAAAAGAGTCGCTAAAGGAGTATTGTCATAATCTAAAGCAACAAGGCCTGTGAAGAACAAAACCAGAACTAACACTAAAACTACTACGCCTTTACTCTTCAGTTATTTCTCCCTTCTGAGGGATGGATAGCTGAACCCATTTATCAAAGTAGCTCAACAAGAGCCCAGAATATGTCAATTTAGTACATGGGCATGTCTGCTGCACGCTATGGTTGCGGTTTTGTTTTGACAAGGTTTTTATAAACGGAGGGGGAATACTGTTTGCACCAAGAAATTTGGGGCCTTCGGCTAGCTTGGTCCAGGCTTGTAGACTTGGGCTCTATAGACTCCGGTTCAAATCCGGGAGGCCCCACCATTCTTATTATATTGTTAAGCGGTTTTTTCGGTTCTTTTTTTATATAAATGGCGAGTTGCCCCTAGATTCAACTTCCTTTTGTGTGCCAGTTTGGGGCAAAAAGTAGGAAAAGTTGTACAAAACGCACTTATACAACTAGTAGCACTATGGTCTTGAGGTATTGAGCAGTGAAAGCACCTGAAGGAAAACACATATTCGGAATGGTCAAAGTAGGCGAGAAAGGCCAAATCGTAATCCCAAAAGAAGCGAGAAAAGTCTTCAACATAAAACCAGGCGACTCACTCATGCTCATCGGCGACGAATCCTCAGGACTCGGCATCCTCACAAGTAAAGAACTAACAAAGATATTCGCCGGAATCTGGGAGCATGAACAGAAATGATTGCCATACAAACCAGAGACCTAACAAAAAAATATGGCACAAAAACAGCCGCTAACTCACTAAACATTTCAATAAACCAAGGCGAACTATTCGGGCTGCTAGGAGTTAACGGTGCAGGAAAAACAACCACTATAAAAATGCTCAGTTGCCTTTCCAAACCCACATCTGGCGACGCAACAATCCTCGAGCACAACATACTCACAGACGCCAATAAAGTCAAAGAAGTCACAAACGTCTCACCTCAAGAAACAGCGGTTGCCCCCAACCTGACCGTTAGAGAAAACATCGAAATGATCGCAGGCATCTACGGAATGAACAAAGCCACCGCATCAGAAAAAACCAGTAAGATAATTAAAACAATGGGCCTCGTCCAAACCCAGAACGATAAAGCTAAGACGTTATCGGGAGGTTGGCAACGAAGATTAAGCATTGCAATGGCTTTGGTATCAGAACCCCAGATCCTGTTTCTTGATGAACCGACATTAAGCCTCGACGTATTGGCAAGACGAGAACTATGGTCAATGATCTCCAGCCTCAAGGGCAAAGTAACAATAATTCTGACAACTCACTACATGGAAGAAGCAGAAGCACTCTCCGACCGCGTTGGCATAATGGAGCATGGGCAATTAAAGGTAGTTGGCACACCAACCGAGCTGATTTCGCTTTCTGGAAAAAGCAGCTTCGAGCAGGCATTCATAAAATTCGCTACACCTGAGGAGATTATGCCATGAAAGCGCTAGTCTTTGCATCCCGTAACATAAAGGAAATTCTAAGGGACCCAATGAGCTATGTCTTCTGCCTTGGGTTGCCCATAGTAATGTTAGTGGTTTTCTATGGGGTTTTCTACTCGCAGGAGGCTTACTGGTTTTCTCTTGAAACATTGACTCCAGGAATAGCCGTGTTCTCGTTGTCTTTTTCTATGCTCTTTATGGCTTTGCTTGTGTCCAAAGATAGAGCAACCTCGTTTCTAAGCCGCCTCTATGTTTCGCCTATGAAAACCGCAGATTATATCCTTGGCTACTCTGTACCAGGTATAGCAATCGCGGTCGGTCAAGTAGTCGCCTGTTACCTTACAGCCATAATCATCGGACATATTGTCGGAACACCACTAAGTCTAACAGGCAGCGCACTAGCGATAATATCCACGATTCCAGCGATTATCATGTTCGTAGGTTTCGGCATCCTCTTAGGTAGCATATTCAGCGATAAAGCAGCACCCGGCATCTGCTCCATACTAATCACCCTGTCAGGTTTCCTTAGTGGGGCATGGATGCGCATCGATCCAGGGACCGCTCTGAATACCGTTGCCAGCGTTTTTCCCTTCCATCCGGCGGTGTCGATTAGCAGAGTTGCCTTGAATACAAGTCAAGCAACGTTTGTCAATTTTGGGGGATATCTTGTGACCGTCTGCTTATACGCGGGGGTGGTCGTTGTCTTGTCTGTGGCTGCATTCAGCGCGAAAATGAGAAGTGACAACGCGTAAACCCCATACTTGACTTGGTCTCTATAGACTCCGGTTCAAATCCGGGAGGCCCCACCATCAATCTTCCTTTTGACTAACTAAGCGGCTGCAAGCTCTAACCAAATTAGTTTTTAATAAGCTCAAACGGGCTATCGGTCATTTTAATCCTTTTTAACGCTAATCTAATATAGATGCAAAGTCATTGGTTATTGTCGGATGGCGAAACATTAGAGAAACAAGCAGCATATCGATTTGACCCAATTTTTTGATAGCGTTGATTTGGGTGTTGAATCGATTGGTGACTGGAGCGTTTTCGAGAAAAAATTCTAGGGTAGACGTTCTAATTGAAAACAATTAAAGACATAACAATTTCCTTGTCAACGAAACAACTCTTCTGTCCCCAACAGGCAACCCCATTTTAGCCGCGATTATCTCCATAGAATCCTCTACAATGGTTTGCGCTGCCCTCGTTATGTCTTCTGAAGCGTCCATTTTACCCCTGCAGAGGCCTTTGCAGTTTTTTACTGCAAGCGAATTTAAGGCCAACAAAATCCTATTTCCTTTAAAGTCAATATCTTTGATCACAAACGGCTCCAGACGACAAATGGACGGTTTAACATCATGTATTTGGCAGGTGTTTTCTTCTGTGAAAAAGACGCAGCTTCCATCCCGTTTTCTACGAATCGCACGGTTACTGAAATCATTTGGGTCTTCCAAGAAACCCGCAAATCCCTTAGCCTCGATCTTTTCTTGTTCTCTAAAGCTGATGTCTGGTGGGCTACTTTTGCAGCAAACCCCACATTGTCGGCAGCGGAAACCCGAGTCAGGAAGTATTACATTTAGGCTAGTCAATGGAGGTTGCATGCGGAAAAGGGACAAGAGCAGAGTTAAAAGAGTTCAGCTACGTCTTCAACTAAAACCCAAGTTAACTATGCCAGTTTTCCATATGCTTAGCGTGGGACTGAAGGTAGGCTCCTTTCTCATAGAATTTATCGTAGAAATCGAGATCGATATGCTGGGCTTGGAGGTAAGTTGCGGTAAAAACGCTTGGAACTGTAGCGGGGAATTTCCCAAAAGTGTCGTAAACGTACTGTGCCTGTAGGGCTACGCAGTCTATGAATTCTTCGCTGTGTTTCTGTGCGCTTGATCTGACTTTAGCGGTTTCTTTGTAGTAGCCGGGTGTGTCTGGATTAAACGGGCCGCCTTCTCCGAACTTTCTCTTCACTATTTTTGCTACCGCTTCTCTCATATCCTTGACATGCGGCGGCGTATGAGCTTCAAATACACCCTGAAGCCCGGTTATATTGGGGGTTGCCCATCGATTGTCAGTGTCGTATCTGAAGCCTAAGCCCTTAACCTTGCCTGCACCAAGAACCGAGTACGGGTCAACGCCGTCAAACATCCATCCGCCCAGTCCCATCGCCTGCAGCATTAGCACACCGCAAAAGCAACTGATAGACAGCTCAGTAGACAACTCGGAGAGGCTTGATTGCTCCACAAACGTTAGCGGCCAAACGTTTTCAACGTCCACTATGTTTTTGAACCGCTCAATACCAGGTATAGGCCGCTTGTTTACGTCGTCAGTTAAGACGAGGCCGTTCTGCAGCATGTAACACAGCAATAACAGGACGTGTTGTGCTAAGTCGCCGACTGGAACACAAAACATTGTACTCGGGTGATTGACAACCCACGTATTATGATCTTCGACGTAAGGGACTTTAGGGGGAAGATCTAAGCGGCCATTCTGAATCTTTTTTAACCGCCCCTTATGGGCTTGCAGTTGTTCCTCTAAATCAAAAAGGCCCAATTCATTTCTATCAGCTAATGCTGGTGCATCATGCGACTTGAAAAAATACACCCCGTTATCGTCGGTGAAGAATAATTCGGATGTATGGAAACCAGCCGCTGAAGGAAAAACCCTGCCGCCAGCGGAGCCCGCATAATTCGAAAGATACGGCACATACCTGTTACCCCTCATGATCAGGTTATGCCAACCCGTGTTACCCGTCATTGCCAGTACAACAAGCATCTCTTCGGTTTCATCCAGCGGCAAAGGCTCATGCAGAGATTTGTATTTGAAGTAGCCATCGGGGATTTCTGCGCCTATGAAAAAACGTCTGGATCGTCTACCCATAAGAGCATCCAACAAGTTGAAGTTCTCTACACTTTTGAGTTTGCTAGAAGTAGAAACCATGAAAAACCCTCATAATAACAAGGTATGATGATGTTTTTTAACTATTGCAGGTTTAACGATACCACAAATCTTAAAACTGAAACAAGGCTACTTTCCTTTTGAAGGATTCTTATGGTTTACTGTAGCAGATGTGGCACCCAAAACGCAGACACCTACACTCACTGCACTAACTGCGGCGCTCCACTCTACACTGTAGGTCAACAGTACCCCGGAAGCGACCGGGAACACTACCGTAGAATGGAAAACGAATGCTTCGGTCTGCCAAACGGCGGCATGATAGCGGCAGTTGTCTTCGGCGTCATCATAGTCCTTGTCGGGTTAAGCTTCCTATTAGGTGCCTACGGAATAGACTTCGTTTTCTGGCCTTTTATAATAATCATCGTTGGCGTACTGATCATGGTTGGCGCTCTTTATGGACGACGACAGAGACGATACAGCGAGCCGCCGCCTCGCCCAATCTCTTAGAGACAACGACTGCACGCAAAGCAGGTTCTTTTATTGTGCCACTCGGAGAACAAAATTCTAATCCAAAGCAGATAAACGATTAACCCTATAGTATAGAAATCGAGTAGCAAACTCTGCGCAACTAAATCCACCGCAACCAACAAAACATACGACCCTACCACAAAAAGGGCATTCAGGGCTGCTTTTGTGAAGCCGCCGAATTTTATTTGAGTTAAACCAAGAAGCATCAAAGCAGCCCCAACCGCAAAAGCCCATAAACTTCCAAATCCCGAATTAATAAAACCCAATATAAACAGAAAGGTCAACGCCAAAGCCACTATTGCTCCGACTAACAGGCCGCTGCAGGCGGCGCAGAAGACTCTGCCAACGATTTTTATTCGGTTAGCTGAATAATTTTCGCAGTTAGGGTGGTGCCCGCTGATCTCGCCGCGGGAAATAGGCGCTTTGTCTGAGTTTAAAAAGCTTGGTTTCTGAAACATCAAGCGGCATTTAACCGGATAGAACACCGCAACTATACCTAAAACGCAGATGACGCCGAAGAGGGTGCCTACGAGCGGGCGACGAAACAACAAATCGTCCCCTCGCATGCTGGGTTGAACGATAAGCATAGGTATAAGCGCCAACCCAAAAACGGAGGCAGTCACCAGAAACAGTAGCAGAAAACTTGACGGAGGCGTGGACAAGTACTCACCCCTAGAAGAGCGACTTGATTTTACCCATTACGCCCCAAGTCGCCATATGAATGAACGTGCGCCGCTTCATTTCGTTGCTCGAGAAAACTCCGCCCAGCCTCCTGCTCCATGACCCGTAGAAGCTGCGGTAGCAGCCATAGAGCTCCTCCTGCACTTCATGGGTGGTTAACGTCTCGGTCGGCATAATCGCGTGGATCATGTCGTAGTGGCTCCAGTTGCGGTCCTCTATCCAGCCGTTACGTTCAGCTTCGGCGTGAACGTCTGTACCAGGAAAAGGCGTTAGGACGCCGAACATGACAAAGTCAGGGTCTAAATCATCGGCGAATTCGCGAAGCCGGCGGATGGATTGACGGGTTTCTTTGCGGTTACCGATGATGAGCATGGCGTGGGCAAAGATGCCGTTATCCTTTAGCAGCTTAACAGCGGTTTTAGCGTCGTTTGGTGTTATACCCTTCTTGAAGTAATCTAGCGTGGAGGGTTCAGAATTCTCTATCCCAAGCAGAACCCAGTTTAATCCAGACTTCGCCAGCCGCGGCAGAATATCCTTGTTGCGTATTATGTCGTCGCATCGGGCCTGAACAAACCACCAAGCATCCTTAGGTAACTGTTTAGCGATAATTTCCTCCGCAATCTCCCTAGGCCTCTGCCCAGCCCCAAAGTTATCGTCGGTTAACCAAATCATTTCGCTGCCGAACTCTTGACTGCAATACGCCATTTCGGCTGCAACCCGCTTAGCCGACTTAAGCCGCCAGCAGCCCTGCCAATGCCGCCACTGAGTACAGAAAGTACACTGGTGATTGCATCCCCTTGACCCCTCGATAAGAGCGTACGGTGCATCTTTACCGGCCATTATGGAGAAGTGATATTTTGGCATAAGATCCTTTACTAGGTGGTAGCCGGGAAAGGGCAGATCCGCGATGTTCTCGAGTAGGGGCCTTGGAGGGTTATGGGTGATTACGCCGGCGTTTCTAAACGAGATGCCTAAAATGTTCCCTAACCCTGTGCCCTGCTGTCGTGCACTTACCAGTTCAGTTAAAGTCTGCTCGCCCTCATTACGGACGATGACGTCGATCACCGGGTAGAGTTTCATGCTGTCTTGGGCTACCGAGGTGAAATGCTGCCCGCCCGTCACAGTAAGAGCATCTGGTGCAACGCGTTTGGCGATTTCAAGAGTCTTTACCACAGGGTAAGTGTTGCAAGTCGCTAAAGAAGCGCAGGCCACCACATCGGGATTCGAGGCAGCGATCCGTGTCTCCATCATTTTCCAATCCACCTTTTCTGCGTTGCAATCAAGTATCTCGATCTGCACCGTTGGATTAGCTTTCTGCAGGTAGGCGGCTAGCTGGATGATGCCGTAGGGCGGCGGAAGGTACTCGCCCATCACAAACCAAATGTCTTTAGGCGGCTCGACAAAGAGGACCTTCAATATAGTTTTCTCCACTACTCTGTGATTGGCAAGTTCTGCTTATTAGATTGCTGATAATTTCAAACATATGTTGATTTAACAAAGGCGCTATTAAAGAAAGGTGCACCTTCTACAAGCCAAAAACATTTTTCTATTCTATACATCGCTGAAAATGTTGGAGTTAATGTTTTTGTCTCAGCCTTTCCGGCGAACAAGCCGAACTAACTAAGCCCAAAACGGACCGCGGACGGCAAGTACCTCGACTTAGCCGACAACAAAACCTTTGACTCCATAGCGGAGTGGGATCGCCACTACTCAACCGCGCACCTGCAGGAGAAAATCTCAAGGTGAGCAGGCCAACGGGTTTATGCAGCGGCCTAATTGAGGAATTGATTTGGCGCTTCTTTTGGGCTGCATTCTCTTGTTAGTACCGCTGATTCTGCGAGGATAAGCTGCTGCTTTCCTGCAATAACTGCGACTGCCTTCTGATGGGGCGTATAGACGAATGCGTAGTGCGTTGCCGCTAAACCGAAAAAGAGACCTCCCGCCCAGAGCGGGATAATGAACAGGAAGAAGTAGAAGTTCCACACGTCTACGCTGCCCAGAATCGGCACAGCCACCGGCGGGGGATACTGCATGTTAGTCCAGTAGAAGCTGCCCAACATGAAATTCAGCGTGTTAAACCCTAAACCGGACATTACTATTGCGGCGAAGAAGGAGCCAACTTGGAGAAGCGCGCACTTTACCGTTTTCTTATGCGCCAAAAACGTGGAAACAGCTAGTCCGGTGCATAATCCTCCGACTGCAAGTGTGGCGAGCCCAAAGATGCAGTAAGCGTATTTTGCGTCTATGACAAAGTAGTTGTTCATGTGCCATTGATCAGTTGATTTCTCTGCGAACCACTCGTGGCCCATTTCTACTCCGAGAGCTACGCCATACAGAAGTAACCCTATACTCAATAGTAGACAGATCGCAAGAACTATTCGTCCCCTCATTTCTCTCCCTTCCCAGACAAAAACTGGGGCCTTCACAATTAAATATTTTTACAGGACACCGATTGTCACTAGTGGGCTATCGAATAAGAGTTAGGAAAACAAAATATTAGAAAATAATTAAACAAAGACCTATTTGGCCATCTTGTTAAGCTGATACAGCGTCCAGTAGAAGACAGCAACAGCCATCACCCCAAGAACCACAAAACCCACCAAGATATTGACGTTAAGGAAGTTCCCCATGAACAGTTCACGAGTGGCGTCAACTCCATATGAGAAGGGGTTAATTTTTCCTAGGTACTGAAGCCAGAGTGGTGCGAGTGCAAGTGGCAGGAAGATGCCGGCCAGTAGCGAAATCGGCAACGTCAGGGTGTTCATCGTTGGAGCCAGCGAGTCGTCAGACTTGTAGATTAACGCGAACCCGTAGGAAATGGAAGACATTATTATACCCATTAAAGCGTAGAGTACAAGTGATAGCAGGAAGCCAACGGGGTTTAGGCTCAACCCGAACGGTAGAGCGACTAAAGTGATTAGCACGCACTGCATTAGGACAACGGTTGTGTCACGTAGGATTTTACCAAGCAGTATGGCTGATCGGCTTACGGGAGTAACCAAGAGGCGGTTAATTAAGCCGCTTCTGATGTCGTCGATTAGTGAGAATCCTACGAAGCCGCCCTCGAAAATCGCCTGCATGACCAGCAACCCAGGGATGAAGAGGTTTAATGTTCCTCCGCCTGTTATGCCTGGAACGGCGCCTAAACCGCCTAGAAGAGGCATGTAGAGAAGCATGAACATGAGAGGTTGGAATAGGCTGAGGAAGATCAGCATGGGATTTTTGAATGAGTGCCTCATGCTATCCATATATAGTAATCGAATGTCGCGCAGTAACTTCATCACTGCTTTGCCTCCTCACGTAGTGAACGGCCAGTGTACTTTAGGAATACATCGTCCAAGCTTGGCCTTGAGAGCATGGCACCTTGCACCTGGAAATTACAGCCATCCATCAATCGAAGCAGATCAGGCATGGTGCGTTCCCCATTCTTAATCGTTAAGTGTACTGAGGCGTCGGTTGTTTGGATCCGTTCAAAAATTACTTGCTCAGTAAGCAGCGCCTCAGCTTTTTTCGCTATCTCTTCTGAAGAGAAGGTGAGGATTATGGTGTCTCCGCCGACGGAGTCTTTGAGCTGCTCGGGGGTGCCTGTTATGATGATTTGGCCGTGATCCATAATGGCGATTGTATCGCAGAGTTTGTCTGCTTCATCCATGTACTGGGTGGTTAAGAAGATGGTTATGCCGTCGGATTTGAGTTTCTTGATTTCCTCCCAAAGATACGCCCTGCTTTGAGGGTCAAGACCGGTTGTGGGTTCGTCAAGAAGCAGCAACTGCGGATTATGAATCATCCCCAAAGCGATGTCTAAGCGGCGTTTCTGTCCGCCTGAATAAGTATTAACCACTCGATCAATGAAAGAGGTCATCTGGAACCTTGATGCAAATTCTTCGGCTGATTTCTTTGCTGATACGGCGTCTATGCCGAAGAGCTGCGCCTGAAGCACCAAGTTCTCGGCGCCGCTGGCAGCTAAATCTGCGCCTCCAGATTGACTTACGAAGCCAACGTGCTTTCTGATCTCCGCCTGCTCCTTTACTAAATCAAAACCTAAGACTTTAGCTGCTCCGCCAGTGGGCAGCATGAGCGTTGAGAGCATCTTCTGTGTGGTTGATTTGCCAGCGCCGTTTGGACCCAAGAAACCAAAGATTTCACCCTTTCTAACGGCTAAGTCTATGCCTTTTACTGCTTCAACTATTCTTTTATTGCCGCGTTCCTTCGAGGTAAAGGTTTTTTTGAGCTCCTTGGTTTCGATAACATTTCCGCTGGACATAGCGGGTTAGATAATCCTAAGAAGTATATAGGCTTCGTGTGTTTCAAGGCGCTAGCCGCACCTAAAAAAAGCGTTAGGACAATTTCCTCAGTACATGTAGAGTATGATATTCAGGCGCTGTCGGCTGATCCAACCCTAGATGCACGATCGCTTCCTGTACGAGGCCGTTTTGTGCGAAGACCTGCCGCCAGCCATCTGGAGTGTTAAAGTTGAATGGCACATTAACCTTTGTCGCGGCACCCGCGCTGTAGTGTAGGATGCGGTTGTAGAAGTGATCGAAAAAGACATTAACTTTGCGCTGCTGCTCACCCGAAAGCGCGAGGTAGCCCCCGGCCTTTTTGCGGATCTCATGAGGGAGCTGTTTGCCGTCTACGCCGAAGACTGATTCGATAACTATTACTCGGCCACCCGGCTTGGTGACTCTGGCGACGTCCCTTATGGATTCGACGGGGTTGCTGCTATGGTGGAAAACAGTGATTGCTAAAACGTTGCTGAATTCAGCGTCGTCGAAGGGCGCTTTTTGGCCCTGCCCAAAGAGCCTAAAGGGCAACCCTGACTCGTCCATATGCCTGTGCCTGTAAACATCGGTTAGCGACACGGGGTTGCCGAGTTTTTCGGCTACGAGTTGCGAGACCTGGCCGTCGCCGCATCCGTAATCCAGCACATTACCCGGCGATAGATAGGGTGCGATTTCTGTGTAGACGAGGCTGGCTCTTGCGGTGAGCTTTTCAGGTATCCGAGATGCAACTTTTTCGGTTTCGAGAATGTGGTGGGCCTGCTCCTCGTAGGCTTCAAGCTGCTGGTAGGAGGCGGCGGCGTTTAGGCATCCGCTGATGAGTTGCTGCGCTTTTGTGTGGGAAAGGCCGAGGTAGGTTAAGACGTCGGCGAGCATGCCGGCGACTGTTTCTTTTACGTTTGCATCAGTTACGATCTCTCTTATCTGCAGTACTTCGTGGCCAAACGCGTTTTTCATGTCAGGCAATGGCAGGCTAATGTTATTTGAAGATTTCCATCTATTGGGGCCTTTGGAGTTAGGACCCATAGGACTCCAGTGTGTAGGTACAGATGATTTGGCCGTCACGGGTGTAGTTACTTTTGACTTCGCCCCAAACTGGCACAGCATTATTCATCCAGATGGTCAAAGTAACGTCTGCTTCCACTTTTCCTTCCCGCTCTGTGGTGCTGAAGGTGCCTGCTGGAACGGACACAGATTGGTCGGTTGCGATTACGGTCATGTTACTGAACAGCGATAAGTCGTCAAAGGAGTCTGCAGCGTCAGGACCCCACGTTTCGTTGTAAACTAATTCGCCGTTAACGTAGCGCTGTTGGGATGTTTGCACGTTACTGTAAGTTGACTTATCTAAGTAGCATGTTACTAAGTCGTTGACGACAGTGCCGTTGATGTATGCGAAGGTATAGTTCTCTATCGAGACCCAGCAGGCTTTCCCGTCGTAGGTTCCGTCTGTTATAGTGTTGTTCAGGATGCCACGGCCCTTTACGGCGCCCGCGTCGTCATAGCTCACGATTACATAGTTTGCGTATGCGCCGTCGCTGAAGTTGGTGACGACACTAATGTCTTGTGGGTGTTCACTGTTCGGCGGCACCAAGTAGTAGATGCCTACAAAAGCGGCGACAAGAACTACCGCGACACAAACCGCTACTATAACAATTTTTTTGGGATTCGACTTTTTAATTAATACTTCGCCATGATTTTCTGCCATGTTTACAGCCACTTAGTTAATTATCGATTACTTGCTAAAGCCTGTCCAGTCTATTAAAACCTGCAGGCAATCAGGATTGAGTGTGAGGAGTTAAGAGTTGTATGGAAGTGCTGTTGAAATGGCGCGCCACCAATGCATCCCCTCTTAGCCCAAACAGTGCATTGGCGCTTTTTGTCGTAAAACTTTTATGCAAATAAAAATATGAACCAAAAATAAGAAAAAACAATAGTTGGAAGTTCTAGCTTCCATAAAACTCAAGCAGATATTTTTGATTTAGAAGTGTTGTTTTCCATTTTAATCCAGCGTTTGGTTGATTGCTATTACGCTGTTATAAATATAAAATATTATCGATAAAACTAAAAGAGAGTTAGAGAAGTTTAGCTTCCGTAGGATTCAAGCAGGTATTCTGAGAAGAGTACGCCGCCAAGGTGGAACTGGTATTTAACTACACCCCAAGCAGGAACAGTAGAGCTAGTCCACGAAGAGAAGTCATATGTTGTGGGGTCGCTTGCGTAGGTTATGGAGCCTTGCCGCTCTGTTGTGCTGAAGGTTCCAGCAGGAACAGTTACCGATTTGTCGGTTGCGGTTACGGTGAAATTCCGCACTGTAGCGATTGTATCCATGAAGCCTGCTTCTCCGGGGCTGAATGCTTCATTGTAAATTTCGGCACCGTCAGATGTTACCACTTCAGTCTTATGCAGCGTTGAATAGGATGATTTATCCAGATAGTCAGTAACTACGTCAGACACGATTGAGCCATCTGAACCAATGTAAGTAGTGTTTTCAACATAGATCCAGCAGTCTGAGCCGCCGTAGGTTCCGCTGTAGGCGCAGGCCAGCATGTTACCGCTGGAAGCAACTGTGCCGTCTGCGTTGTAGATGGATAATGTGAAGTTAGCCCATGCGCCTTCGCCGAAGTAAGTGACTACCTCAGGATTCGGCGTTTCGCGCGGAAGACAGTAATATGCTGTAACTGAAACTGCGGCAACAATGATCACAACAAGAACTGCCGCCAGTAAGATTTTGTTTGACGTTTTGGGTTTGGATACATCTACCATTGAATCACTCAGCGCCCGCTTACCTTCTTGTTATCCAAAATACGGGTATATAAAACCTCAAGGGATAAAACGGAAGGCAGTTGCAGTTGTCGCTTACCTGCTGAAATGCATGCAATCATGTAAGCGAGAAGTTAATGGCGGGGGGCTAAGAGTTGTGCGGAAGTGCAGTTAGGATGGCGAGCCATCAATGCATTCCCTCTTAACCCAAGCGTCAATAGCTGGTTCTCAGAGTAAAGCTTTATGAAATTATAATTAAGAGTAGAAACCATATATTTAGCAATGAATAATTGCTTAGAAATCACATTTTATAAATAGATAAATGCACTAGAATTAACATTATTACAGCTAATTTGAATACATCACAAAACTTTTAAGCCCATAGCATCAATAGCTAAAAAGCAACCAAGAGGAGAATAGAATGAAAAGAACCTATTTGGTTACCTTATCAATAGCTTTACTATGCATTCTGTCATCAACAGCATTTGCCAGCGCAGCTTCAGCTGAATACGGATTCACAAACTATCAAGCAATAACAGTACCCACAACCGACGGCACACACACCACAGGCGAATGGCTAGCAGACTCCGACGTGCCACCGAACCTCCTAACAACTTTCGCCTTTAGAGAAAAATGGAGCTACCCTGAGTCAAAAATTTACCTACATGTGCTAATAGAATTTTTCACTGACAACACCAACGACGCAGGCGACTACTACCAGGTCTGCTATGACTGCAGCGCAGACGGCGGTACCGCCCCCAAATCAGATGACGTAAAGATCGAATGGAAAGGACACAGTACAGCCGGCTACAAAATCTACACTGGTACAGGAACGGGCTGGGCAGCATACACCGGAGCAGGCGCCGTATTAGGGACAGATGTTGTCATAGCTGAATCACTGAGTACTTCGCCTTTAAGCAGCACCACACATTGGGTTGTAGAGATGAAAATCTACCGATCAGGCATCTTTGACGTAAGCGGAGCAGGCTACGCACCCCTCGTTAGTCTAGCAGTTTATGACGCAAGCAATTCCGCAGCTGGAATCCAAGCTTGGCCGTCGAACTCCGTCGACAAACCCGATAATTGGGCAGTGGAAACTGGCACCATGGACAATATACCCGAGTCACTGACAGTACTAAGCGTCATTGCCCTGTCAACATTCGCCATAGTAACAGGCACCGTTCTATTACGAAAGCACCCCTCAGCCATAGGTAAAGCATTCAAACAACTATAATGGGCGATAAAGCCCTCTTTTCTTTAATTAACAACCAAACAGAGAATATGGCCTAAAGAGCATTTAAGAAAAAAGTAACTTGCGATCCTCTGCTTCTTAATGGACCGCGTCTACTCTTAGCACTTCTGGAACAACTGACTTAAGGTGTGCTTCGATGCCGTTTTTTAGTGTCATCTGAGACATTGGGCAACCTGCACAGTGTCCAACGAGGCGAACCTTAACGATCAAGCCTTCAAAGCCTACGAGTTCTACGTCTCCGCCGTCCATCTGGAGTTGGGGGCGTATATCGTCGAGTGCTGCTTGTACTCTTTTTTCAAAGGAGTCTGCCATATAATCACTTGGCTTTGATCAAGGAATGATAAGATTATAAAAGATTCCGATGTTTGCAATGGATTATTTTCATCTATAAGGGATTTTCTGCAAGTAAACGCTATAAGGAAGAACTCTACTCAGATAATTAAGGATCAATTTGGGTATTATTTTGGAATAACCCTTAATATGATCACCAAAAAATAGAAGTAGGGAGAGCTAAAATGAAACAAAAAACAGCACACCAACTAACGGTTTACAGAATGGAACTCGACGAGATCAACCGGAACGGGTCCCTGCCATGCCCCGGTTGCGGAGCACACATCTCTCCAGACGACCAAACAGAAGAAGTCTACACTTTACTCGACGTAAACATGGGCAACTATGGCTTAGACGAAATAGCGATCCAATGCAACAGATGCCAAAGCCAAATCTACATCAGCGGCTTCTCAAAAGCAGAGCAACTAACTAAAACCCCAAGCAGACACAAACGAGTAGCCTAAAGCTACTTTTCAATATCTCTATCTTTTAATCGGCTATCGATAAGGCTTAACAGTTCATTCGGCTGAATTGGTTTGCCTAATAGGGCATCGGCGCCCCTGTTGGAAGCCTGTTCAGAAGCTCTGCCAGTTAGCATAATCTTGAATGCACTTGGAGAGCTGTCCTGTATTAAGGGAAAAAGGTCGGCTCCTTCCATATCAGGTAGGCATAGATCAACTAGAGCTACATCAAAGCGGCGGCTCCGAAGCTTCTCTATGGCCTCTGATCCCTTGGCCGCAACCACAACGAGGTAACCTCGCCGCTCGAAAATCCTGCTGAAGGTACGTAGTATTGATAAGTCGTCGTCGATGATTAGAATGGACGGCTTGTTTGCTATAAACAAGTGCCAAAAATCTCCAATATAACGGTAAGTAAGTTGTCCATTAAAAGTTTTCCCTTTCTACTGTTAGGCAGGCGGCTGTTTGATCCACACCTTAACGGTATCCTGAACTTTTATGCGGCCCTCAGTCTGCATTAACTGCACCTGAGCTTCTATATATCGGTCGTCAGTTGTATGGAACTCCTTTCGTATGGCATCCTCAAGTTTGGGAATGTTGATATGCTCGTCTGAGCCGACGATGCCCCAGAAGTAGACTTGAATCTTGTACCGTTTGCGCTGTGCAGTCGAATCAGACGTTTTAGTCATGGCATTCATCTTGCACAGTACGGGTCCTCGTTTTTTGCTTTATGTTCACGTACGCATGCATCGCAGTCGTCATGGTAGGGGCATTTGCGGTCGGGGCAGGGACAATGAGGAGCCTTATTGGACATACAGAACATTAGAAGTATATCTGATATAAGCTATCTCTTGTAGGAAAAACTATAGAAACAAGGTAGAGAATAGAGAAAGGGTTGATTGTTTTGGCAAACCTGATTACTTCAATGAAGAAGCTCTTTGCATACATTTTTACGACCATCATAATAGCCGCACTCACCATATTCTTCGTCGATTTTTTCATTGCCGGGCCCATGAACGTTTCAGATACCCTCAGGCTCCTTGGCAACGTATCCCTGGTCGTCGGCTTCACACTAATGACGATTTACGGGTTATCTAAAATCAAAAACCTCCTTGAACCTCATGTAGGTATCCAAGCAGCAACAATACTCGAATATATTGCAGTCACGGTCACAGCGGCCGTGGCATTCTTTATCACCTTAGGTTTCTTCGGGGTATCCGCCTCGGCGCTACTCACCAGCGCGGGAATCATAACAGTAACCGTGGGCTTAATCATATCTACCTTCGTAGGCGGCATCCTCTCCGGCGCACTCGTCTTCACAACCTACAAGTACAAGATCGGAGACGCGGTCATGGTAAACAATGTGCCCGGGAAAATTTCTGATATGACTGCACTCGTTATGCGCATTCGCACCGATATCGGCCAAATTACCATTCCAAACAGCGCCATCGCCTCGGGCGGAGTCATACTAACCGCTGTGTTACCGCCACATGAAAACCTAGAAACACGCTTACCCTACAAAGCAGGCGACCGCGTGCTTACATCTTTTAAAAATGAGGAGGGAATCATTAGAGAGGTAACGGGTTATCACACGGTTGTACAACTCGACTCAGGCAGAGCATTAACCTTCCTAAATAACAGCATATTTACCGGTGCAGTAGTCGTAGTAAAAGTCACCGAGAAAACGCCGGACTAAGTTAAACGCTCTTTGCGCTTCCTTTCTTGCTCATACACATAAACCACATAAATACCGATAGCGTAAAGCCCGATTGAAAAGATGCCGACTGAAAAAATACCGATCGAGAAGATTCCAATAGCAAAGATACCGGCAGCAAAAATACCAACAGCAAACGTGCCGGCTGCGAATACACCTACACTGAATTGTCCAGCGCCGAGGTATCCTGCAGCAAAATTGTTAGCGCTCACAAGCGGGAACCCACCGATCGTCGTGTAACCGGCAAAATAAAGTAATAGAGCGATTAACAGAAGGACAATCGGCACTGCAGCCGACGCAACAGAAGTATACTTCAAAAAATAACTCTCCATCTTGCTGAGCTTTAATCTAACCCTTTAAGATATGTGGCATAGATGAGACAACAACAAAAAGAAAGAGAAGAATTAAAGGCCAAGCAATGTTAGCAGTCGGAACGCTAAGCCGCCGATCAGCAACGCCACGCCAATGTTGGCCCCCGTTATTACCGCTGTAGCTTTCCAGCCGAACTCTTTACCTAAGATAGCCATAGTGGATATACATGGAATGTAGAGCATAGCCACCAGTGCAATAACAACAAGCTGTACTGCTGTGAAGCCGCCGGGCTGTATCATCAAATTGGTGGTGCCAAGTATCGCGATTGCGCCAACCAATATGAGCTCTTTGCGAACGGTACCCAAGATTAGCAGAACCCCCGCGATAGCAGGTAACCCAAGCCACCACACCGTCAATGGAGCCATCGCATCGCTTATGGGCGTAAGCACGTTTAATGCAAACAAGACCTGAATTAGGGCGCTGCCGATGATGTAAATCGGGAAGACAACGTAGATGAGTGATTTAGTGCGTGCCCAAGTCTGTTTAAAGACCACTTTAGCGGAGGGACGCTTGAAGCTGCCCATTTCCATGATTAAGCCAGTTGATTTGCCCGGCACCGCTTTCATTGCAATGCGTCCGAGTGCAAATATAATCAATACATCGATTACGTAGAGTAATAGTGCCCATTGAACTCCGACGAATAGGCCTACCATGCCGAAGAGGATAATGGTTCGGGCTGAACATGGAGCGAATGTAATGGCAAACGCGGCAAGGAGGCGTTCTCGACGGGTTTCCATGATTTTGCAGCTGTGAATGGCGGGTACACTGCAGCCGTATCCCAGTATGATCGGGATGAGGGCTTTGCCGTGGAGACCCATCTTGTGCATAACGCTATCCATCATGAAAGCGACGCGTGTTAGGAGACCGGAGTCTTCGATGGCTGCAAGCAACAGGTAAAATGGGATGACAAATGGAATTATTAGGGTTAGACCTGCACCGATACCGTCCCATATGCCGTTTAGTATGATGCTTAAGATAGGCTGCGTCGTGGACAGAGCGGGGTCAATTGGATTGATAAGATTTAGCCCTTCGGAGATCAACCCAGAGAGAGCATTGCCAACAAAGAACGTCCAGAGCAGCAGCCCAGCTATAACGCCGGCACTCGTAAAATAGCCCCATACACGGTGGGTAGTTAACCACTCCAGTTTATCGGAAGAGCTACTCCAAATCTCGTTTTGTTGCAAGGCAGAGGCAGCGATCGAGTTTGCCAGTGCGTATCGCTCCTGAGCAATTATCGAGAAGCATTTCTCTTCGTAGCTACATTGAAGCTCCGCTGAAATCGCTTTAGCAGTGTCGATAGCGACTGCGGATTTTTCTCCAACTATCTTGTTGATTTCGCTGTCCCCTTCGATCAGCTTAATCGATACCCAACGGGAAGGATACTTTAGGTCAAGATTTTCTTTCTCAAGGGCACTTTGAAGCTTCTCAATTTTTTCTTCCACGTCTTTGTGATAGCTTAACGGTTTGGTTGGGGGTTTTTCGTTAGCAACTCTCACTACTTCGCCCATTAACTCATAAAGGCCTTCGCCGCGTGTGGCTATAGCGAATACAACAGGTACACCTAGTGCTTCTTCGAGTTTTTCTTTATCAATGGAAATGCCCTTCTTTTTTGCTTCATCCACTTGATTTAGACAAACGATTAGTGGAACACCCATTTCCATAAGTTGGATAGTGAAAAAGAGGTTACGCTCAAGAATCGATGCGTCAAGCACATTGACAACCACATCGGGCTTCTCCAGTGCAATATAGTCACGGGAAACCATCTCCTCCATCGAAAAGGTTGAGAAAGAGTAAATCCCAGGCAAGTCAATGACTGTGATATCGTAGCCTTCAAACCGCAGAGAGCCCTCAGCGCGGTCAACAGTTTTTCCCGGCCAGTTACCTATGATCTGGTCAGACCCTGTAAGTTGATTGAAAAGCACACTTTTGCCCACATTCGCGTTCCCAGCTAACGCTACGGTTATGTGTTTTCCGTTAGCTTTGTTTTCATCACAACTCACTTGATTCACCTAGGGATTCTCTTTAGGCAGGGGTTCCACGAAAACCTTAGACGCTATACCTCGACCGATGGCTAATTTGGAGCCTCGAACGGAGATTTCAATAGGTCCTTCGAAGGGCGCGGCTTTGAGTAGCACAATTTTAGTTCCAGGAGTCAAACCCATGTCTAGTAAGCGTTGGAGTACACTGTGACCCCCGCGGATAAACTGGATTTTTCCTGATTGACCATTTTTAAGTTCGCTTAGGGCAAGAAGGTTTTCTTTTCTCTTGCCAACTTCTTCTAACCCTTGATTATGTAGACTAATGCATTCCTCACATGATGAAAAGGGAAGGTCGCAGGCGGGTATTGTGTTTCCGTCGTCGCTACATTTGTCCGGGTGTTTTAGTAGGCGGCAGAGTGATTCTTCGGCTTCGTCTGAGAGGGCGTGTTCCATTTCGCAGGCTTGGCTGTGGACTTTGTCTTTACCGATGTGCAGTACGTCGGTGAGGAAGTTTTCTAGTAGGCGGTGTTTGCGGAGGATTTTTTGGGCTTCTCGTAAGCCTATGACGGTGAGGATGCTGCCTTTGTAGGGTTCGTATTTTATGAGGTCTTCTTCGGAGAGTTTTTTCAGCATCTCTGTGACTGATGCGGGGGCGACGTCTAGTTTTTTGGATATTTCGGTGGTGCTGACTAGGTCTTTGTTGCGTGATAGGGCGTAGATTGCTTTTAGGTAGTCTTGGGTTGATTTTTGTTCCATGTGCCCACTCTTCAATTTTTTAGGTTAACCTAAAACTTGGTTTCTGGAAATATAAATGTTTAGGCGCACCTAAAAAATTCAGGCAGGTAATCCTTTTGGAGCCAATTAGAGACTCTATGCAGAACCTATAGAAGGAAGGGAACTCCACCACTAAAACCGGTTCAGCCTAAGCCTGACCCACAAATAGCTTTTGGGGAAAAAGAAGAAATCGCCTCAAATCACAGCGCTTTCAGCCACAATGCCAGTTTTTCTTCGAAGTTTCAACGGTAAGCCACCACTAACCATAAATGTGTGAAACACAGATTGTGGAGGTGAGGCACAAGTAAAGCTAATGTCAATGCGTGATCCAGTCTGTGGAGCAGTTCTCGATGAGAATACTGCAAAGTTTAAGATTACTTATGAAGGAGAAACCTGCTATTTCTGCAGCTTAGTCTGCAAGAAACGCTTCAAGCGTCAACCCACTAAATTCATAAAATAAGCGTTTATCACCCAAAAAAAGGGTGAAGGGAAATGGTTGGTTGCTTCCTTTGGCTACTTGAAGATTCTCCATACTAGGGCAGCGATGACGCCGCCGATGATTGGAGCAACGATGAATAGCCATAGTTGTTCAAGTGCAACGCCGCCAACAAACACAGC
>Ga0123335_1002711_pt1 | contig 25822 bp, 25 predicted proteins | sample BiotimSIPDNA_2_FD_89707 | JGI IMG/M metagenome (GOLD analysis project Ga0123335, IMG submission 89707) | Anaerobic biogas reactor microbial communites from Washington, USA - Biogas_R2 time_0 SIP DNA | ecosystem: Engineered > Bioreactor > Anaerobic > Unclassified | place: Washington, USA...
CATCCATATGTACCCCCATATCTCCGCGGCCGACCAGGAGCGCACCGGGTTCAGCGTCGTCTGGTTCGGCACGAACGGGTTCTTGGAGACGAATCCTATGCGTGACCTGGCGAAGGATTCCAGCGCGCGGTTGCCCTCGACGGTGACCGTCCCGCGGGGGAAGTCCCGGGATATCAGATCGGTTATGGGCCCCAGCTTGCATACCTTGCAGCACCACCTGAAGTCCTTCGCAGGAGGGCCGAAGGTCCCGACGTTCTCCCAGAAGGCGTCACCGGCATCCGCCTCGTGCAGCCGGAGCCCCCCGTCCGCCGCGAAGCGGCGCACGTAATCGAGGGTCTCCGGGAACTCCAGGCCCGTGTTCACGAATATTAGCCCGGGATCCCCGACGGCGCGCTGGGTCAGGCCGAAGGCTACCAGGGAATCCTTGCCTCCGGAGAAGGAGACCGTGACCGGCACATCCCTCCTCTTGAGGAAGGACCTTATGTCGCTGATGCCGTCGGACTCCAGGCGGAGCAGGTACTGGCGGTTGGCCTCCACGAACGTCCTCCTGCCGGATGGCGGTGAAAGGGGCCTTTCCACCCAGGCGTTCAGATCCTTTATGCGGACCGCCTTCTCCAGGCCTCCGAGCGAGGGGGCGTCCCCGAGAGCTATGCCCGGACCTGCCTTCTGGCCCTTGTACACGATGACCGGATCCCCTTCGGAGAAGTCGCCGGCCACGTCCGTTATGCTGGACCCCGGTATGCTCTTGCCTTTCAGATGGCCGGAGATTCCGGAAAACGACACCCTGTTCTTAATGGCCATGTCGCGGAAAAGGTCGGCGGCGGGCTGCCTGATCTCCAGAACCATGCGGTCCATGACCAGATCGAACCTGGCCACCCCTATGACCTCCCCGTGGGCCACTATCTCGTCTGTGCGGTCCTCCCCGGGGACCTTGTTGAGGAAGATCATCCTGCCGTCGAGGGGTTCGGATGTGCCGAAATGCATCCTGAAGAGCTCCAGGAGCATCTCCGTGCCCTCTCCCATCGAGGGCCTTATATCCCCCGGGCTGTTTATCTGGAACTCCCTGCCGGCGGAGCCGCAACGGGAGCATTCACCGCCCAGCAGGAGGGTGCCGCAGGAATCGCACCAGCGGCAGGCCTCCTTCCCGTGAGCTGCTCCTTTCTGCGCCATGCGACTCGATTCCCCTGGTCGTATTTAATGTATGTTTTAAATGAAGAATGTATTACGCGTCGCCGATGAGGACAATAAACCCCGGATTCGGAAAGCCCAGGTTCAGCAGGATCGAGCTCAGGGACATCGCCCTTGCCATAACTGTGCTGTCCGTCGCTTTCGCATTCATATACGCCAGAGGTTACGGGCACCTTTTCAGCGATGACGTCGTTGCCAACTACCTTTCGTGGTTGGCCGTGTCCATGGTCCTGGTGGTCATGAGCTTCATGCTACACGAGTTCGGACACAAGTTCGCGGCCCAGCGTTACGGCGCGTGGGCCGAGTTCCGTATGTGGCCCGCCGGACTGGGGCTCGCCCTGGTGTCCGGATTCTTCGGCTTCCTGTTCGCGGCCCCGGGGGCGGTGTACATACAGGGCGGCATAGACGACCGTGCCAACGGGAGGATAAGCCTGGCTGGGCCCGCGGTCAACTTCGGGATAGCGATTGCTGCGATACTGCTGTGGAGCGTCACCGTCAGTCCTCAGAACGGACTGCTGTCGATGGTGCTTTTCCTGCTGGCCTACCTGAACGCCTTCCTGGGTCTGTTCAACATGATCCCCGTTCCCCCCTTCGACGGATCGAAGATATTCAGATGGAACGCGGGCGTGTGGATAGCCACGGCCGCCGTGGGCGCGGTGATACTGTGGTTCGTGTGGACCCAGATGTACTTCTGGAGCTTCTGACGGGGATTCCGGGATGAAAAAAAAGAGGGAGGGGCGATCGCCCCTCCCCGCATATGCTCACATGTACTCCTTGCAAGGGTACCTCAGGTTTTTGAGGATGCTCCCCTCCCACTCTTGGAGCTTTCCTGGGTTCAGTATGTTGTCGGGGTCCATGGCCTTCTTTATGGCCACGATTGAGGACAGCTCCGAAGCCCTCTCCTTCTGGAAGTTGGGAGCCTTGGATATCCCCACTCCGTGCTCGCCGGTGACCGTGCCTCCGAGCTCTATGCAGACGTCGAATATCTCGTTGACCGCGGCGACGCCACGGTCCCACTCGTCCTTGTCCAGCGGATTGAGCAGCATCTTGGTGTGGAGGTTGCCGTCGGAAGCGTGCCCGTACGTCGCGATCGTGACCTTGTACTTGGCGGCGATATCCTGGAACCTCTTGACCGCCACGGGCACCTTCGATATGGGGACTCCCATGTCATCCGCGAGGGACACTGAGGAGAAACCGGGCTTGAGCGCGCTCAGGGACGTCATGACGGACTTCCTGGCGGCTGTCCAGAGTGCGATCTGCTTCTTGTCGCGGGAGGGTGTTATCGATATGGCCCCCTGCTCCTCGGCCACTTCGGCCACCACACCGAGGTCCCTGTCGATGACCTCGTCGGTCTCTCCGTCGACCTCGACGATTATGATGGCCCTGCTGTCGGGCAGAGGGTTGCCCAGGGCCTGGTTGACAGCGGATATGCTTATGCTGTCCATGAGCTCGCAGGACGCGGGTATCAGGGGCTTCGCTATTATCGCGGATATGCAGCGTCCGGCATCCTCGACGTCGTTGAATGCCACCAGACAGTACGCCGACTTCTTGGGCTTGGTGGTCATCTTGAGGGTGACCTCGGTTATTACCCCCAGGGTCCCTTCGCTGCCGCACAGAAGGCGAGCCAGCTGATATCCGGAGGCGTCCTTGATCGTGCGCGTGCCGCAGCGGACGATCTCGCCGTCCGCCTTGACGAAGGTCATTCCCATCACGAAATCCCTTGTTGCGCCGTACTTCACGGCCCTCATCCCCGACGCGTTGTTCGCCACCATGCCGCCGATCTGGCACGCCTCAGCCGATCCGGGAGACGGGGGGAAGAAGAAACCGTACTTCTCCAGCTCGCGGTTGAGGTCGTCGTAGACGCACCCGGCCTCTACGTCCACCCAGAGGTCTCCTACGCTGACCTTGACAATCTTGTTCATCCTCTGCATGGACATGACGATCCCGCCCTTTATGGGCACGGCGGAACCGCAGAGTCCCGTGCCGGCGCCTCTCGGAACCACGGGGATCTTCTCGGCCGACGCTATCTTCATTATCTCTGACACCTGCTCCGTGGTGCGGGGAAGCACCACCATGTCGGGGGTCTTGTGGAATATCGATGCGTCGAAACCGTATGTGTAGAGGTCCGCCGTCTTGGTGGAGTAGCCGTCCCTGCCGACAACCGCCTCAATCCTGTCTATTATCCTCTGATCCAAATGAACACCAAAAAGGATAATCCTGCTTTGATATTATAAAACATCCCCACTTAACGATGTTTAGAGTAATTCACCTGTCTCCCACACACAGATAAACCCATATAAAGGGGGACGTTTTGACGTCACACATGAAAACCAAGATCGTTCTGCTGGGTCCGCCCGGGTCCGGGAAAGGCACCCAGGGAGAGAAACTGAGCCAGGAATTGGGATACGTCAGACTATCCACGGGAGACATGCTGCGTGAGGCTGTGAGGAACCGGACCTCCCTGGGGATGAAGGCTAAAGAGTACATGGACAGGGGGGCGCTCGTACCCAACGACCTGATAATCGGTCTCATGGAGGACAAGATGTCCACCGTGGACGGCGGAGTGATACTGGATGGTTTCCCCCGCACTGTGGAGCAGGCCGATGCCCTCGCAGAGAAGGTGGAGGTCGACCTTGCCCTGAACCTCGACGTCAGGGACGAGGAGCTGGTGGAGAGGCTAACCCTCAGGCGCTCCTGCCCCGACTGCAACTCCGTGTTCCATCTGAGGTTCAACCCTCCCGCCGAAGAGGGCGTGTGCGACAAATGCGGAGGCAGGCTCTACCAGAGGGATGACGACACCGAGGCCACCGTCAAGAACAGGCTCAAGGTGTACCGCGAGAACACCTTCCCCCTGATAGAGTACTACCGGAAGAAAGGGATACTCACGACGATCGAGGGAAAGGGCTCCATCGACGAGATCTTCCATAAGGTCGAGAAAGCCATCCAGTGAAACCCCGCGGGGGTTATTCCCCGCACAACCTTCCTTCATCGTATAGAAAGTTATTAAAGCGATCAGGGAATCAGGAGTTCGACAGCCCCATAGTGTAGTGGTCAATCATGCGGGACTCTGGATCCTGCGACTGCAGTTCGAATCTGCATGGGGCTACCATTTCCCTTCTTCCAAGCTCTTCAATTGACGGCACCGCATCGACCTTGCCATATTGCGACCGTTTGTAAAAAAAGATTAAGAGAGGGCGTACCCTCGTTTCAGAGTGCACGGTACGTTATGGATATGCCCACATCGTCTACCGTCTGGAACCCGATCATGGGCGTACCCTCGTAAACCTCGTATATCGGTGTGCCCTGGCACCCCGTGACGGTCAAGGTTACCGTGTACGTTCTTCCGTCGATGCTGCCCATGAAGGATTCGTCGCCGAGAAGTGTCCAATCGCTGCCCCCGGCTATCTTTATCACGGCAGGAGAGGCGAATAACGAATACACGTAGAGTGGGGATTCGTTTATCGATAATGAGAATCCGGGGTTCGCACCGAATGCCGAGAGCGATGTCACGTGGTAGCTGCACGCCCACTGCGCATAGAGAATGGTGCCGCTGCTTACGGGGCTCCCGACCGCGTACCCGGTTCCCATACCGTCGGCCTTCGTGTTCCAACCGATGAACGAATGGTGCTCGTATTGGAATATGTTCCCGTCGATGGCTGTTTCGTTGGAGTAGACCGCCTTGTCCTCGCCTTGGGAGGTCTGACCCCCATTGCCGTAGTACGTGACGCCGACGGTTTCCGATTGGTTCAGGGATATGGCCACGGCCACACCGGCTACCGCCAGCAAAGCCACCATGGCAATCGCTATGATCGTGTTCTTCGATATGTTCATAGGTCAATCAGGGCGGGAGACCCGGTTTGTGTATTTATACATTGACTGAAATGAAAAATAGACGGCAGAGTAGGGTTCGCACCGCGCCCGCCGCGGGCGAACTGGAACGGGTCCCCGCTCAGAACTCCTTCTCACTGCCCTCCGCCAGACCCAGGAAGAAATCCGCGCCCTCCTCCGGACCTCTGGCTATAAGCGTGTCCCCTGCCTTTATGATGGTGTCCTTGCCGGGCCCGTAGATGTACATGTTGTTGCGCTTTATCGCGATAACGAACATGCCGCAGTGGGTGCTCAGACGCATCTCCCCCAGGCTTTTCTCCGCCATTATCGAGTCATCCGAGACCTTGGCCATCTCTATGGTGACCTCGGACTCCTGTATGCTCATCTGTATGACAGGGTGCTGGCCCAGGCCTCTCAGGACCACGTCCGCTATCGATGCGGCCGCGTCCGCTATATCCTCTATGGCCATCTGGAGCCTCAGTATCACCAGGAACCTTGCTATCTCCTCCGGATTCTCCTTGCCCAGAGACACGGTCATGTCCTGTATCTGCCCGCTGAGCTCATCCATCCTCTTCTCGAGGAACACCACCTCCTCGGCTATCTCGGAGTTGTTGTAGAGTAAAGATGAGTAGGCGAGATCGATCATGAACTCCGAGGTGTCCTTCAGGTCGAGCAGCATGGATTCTAGACGGTTCAAAGGTCCTCACCTCTGGCGTATTCCTCGTCATTATCGTTCTCCGGGAACTCCCATGGAAGCTTGCCGGTCGTGAACTCGAGGAGATGCTCGAAGCCGTCCTGGGTTCCGCGCACGATGATGTCGTCCCCGGTGCGCAGCTTGAGATCGTCCTCGGGATCGTAGACCCAGCCATGGCGGTTCCTTACGGCTATTATCTTGACTCCCGTGCACGCCTCCACGGCCAGATCCTCTATCGTGTTCCCGGCCATGTCGGAGGGCGGCATGATCTTGGTCATCCGTATCTTCTCCTCTGACTCGTTAAGCATGTTGCTTATGAACGGACGCTTCTCCAGCGGTACGCCCAGAAGCTTGACTATGTCGCCGGCCGCCTCCGATATGCGGTCTGCGGCGGATGCCACCTGCAGTATCCCGGAAAGCTGCTTGGCATCCTCCCTGGTGCGGGCGGCCAGAAGCAGCTTTATGCGTATAGCGTACTTCAGGTCGTCTATCTCCTCCTCCAGCTCCCGCACCTTCTCGGCCATGTCCTGGCTGTTGTACATGAGGGATGCGTAAGCGAGATCGACCACGACCTCGGATATGTCCTTCATCTCCGTGAGCAGCTCCCGGACCGTCAGCTCTATGCGGTCCAGATTCACATGCTCCTCGAAGTCGCTCAAAAAAAGCACCTCCCGATGACGGTGGCGCCCCTGCTATTGCTCCCTTCCGGGTCCTCTGAGTTGATCGACAATTCGGTCACCTTAACATCGCGTATATCGCTTCGGTCCCCTATGTATGGGTGCGGTTCGTTTTTAATGTTTTTGCGGGAGGTGTCGGCGCTAATAAATAGAATCTTGACCTTAACGGCCTTAGATATGTGATGTCGTGAGGTGAGCGTTTTTAATGGGGTCCACGAAAACTTCCAGGGGGTTCTTCGCCCGCAACAGGTCGGTGTTCGTGCTAGGACTCTCCGCCCTCATCATAGCCGCCACCGCCGACCTCTTCGCGGGGCTTTTCCTGAAGAGCATGGAGGCGTACATCCTTGCGGTCCCCGGGATGATGGTGCTGATATACTCGGCCATCGGGATGAGGGGCAACATATACGGCGCGATGGGCAGCCGCCTTGGAACCTCGATGCACATGGGTACCTTCCGGATGTCCTTCGCGAAGGGGGGCATACTGAGGAACAACATGGAGGCGACCCTCGCCCTGACCCTCGTGCTTTCGATATCCATGGGGATAATCGGCTGGGTCATCGTGCGGTTCTTCTTCCAGGGCGACATAGATCCCCTGGGCTTCATATTCATATCGACCGCCGGAGGCCTACTCGCGGGCCTGGTGGTTATGGTCTTCAACATAATAATAGCCTTCGAGGGGTACAAGCACGACTGGGACGTCGACAACATAACCGCCCCGCTCATAGCCGCGGTGGGAGACATTGTGACGGTTCCGATGATCTTCCTGTCCACGTGGCTTTTCTTACACTGGGACCCTTTGCTTACCGACGCCTGCTGCCTGGTCCTGATAGCCTTCACCTTCGTGGTGATCGCCAGGATAATAAGGCGCAAGAAGAGCCGCAAGGGACGCATGGATGAGTCCAAGAGGATCGTCGTCGAATCGATCCCGGTGCTCATAGTATGCCTTTTCTTCGAGATCGGCGCAGGCATAGTCATACAGGGGCAGGAGGCGAGGCTGCTGGAGTTCGCGGTTCTGATGATCATGATGCCCGCCTTCCTCAACGAGGGCAACGCCCTCTCGGGGATGCTCACATCCCGGCTGTCCTCCATGCTGCACCTGGGTACGCTCAGGGTGCAGCCCCTTCCACCCAGGGAGGCTTACGAGAACTTCGGCATAATGTACATAATGGCATTCGTGACCTTCGTCATAATAGGTGTCGCGGCGTACATGGTGTCCGGATCGGACAACGTGAGCTTCCTGGCCACGATGTTCATAGTGGTGGCCGCGGGCATGGTCACCACAACCGTGCTGAACTTCCTGTCGTACTACGTGGCCATATTAGCCGTGCGCTTCAACCTTGATCCTGACGACCACAGCATACCTGTCACCTCGTCCATCATGGACCTGGCGGGGTCCATGATAATGATCGCCGTGGTGCTCGCAGTCCTTTGAAAACATATAATATACGAGAACCGTTAATCCCCCCAGAGGAAGAGAGATGATCGACAGAGAGGAGGTTCTGGGGAACCTTGAGAGATACGACCTGTCAAAGGCGAAGATAGGGGTTGTGGCATCGCATTCCGCCCTTGACACCTGCGACGGGGCCGTTTCCGAGGGTTTCCGCACAGTTGCGATATGCCAGCAGGGAAGGGAGAGCACATTCTCCAGATACTTCAGGACCCAGAGGGACGACGCAGGAAACGTCGTTCGCGGTGTCGTGGACGAGCCCATGGTACTGGACCGCTTCAGCAGCATACTCCGGACAGAGAACCAGAATAGGCTCATGGACGATAACGTCATCTTCGTTCCCAACCGCTCTTTCGTGTCATACTGCGGCATAGACGCTGTGGAGAACGATTTCCGTGTGCCCATGTTCGGAAGCAGGAACCTCCTGAGGTCCGAGGAGAGGGGCGACGAGAAGGACTACTACTGGATTCTCGAGAAGGCGGGACTTCCGTACCCCAAGAAGGTCGAGAGGCCGGAGGACATCGACGGTCTGACCATAATAAAGGTTCACCACAAGGTCAAGAAGCTGGAGAGGGGTTTCTTCACGGCCAAGGACCACGACCAGTTCCTGGAGAAGTCCGCTGAGCTGATAAGGCAGGGCGTGATCGAGGAGAACTTCCTGGAGCACGCCAGGATGGAGCAGTACATCATAGGCCCCGTCTTCAACCTGGATTTCTTCCACTCCCCCCTCGAGGAGAAGGGCGAGAAGACAGAGCTCCTGGGCGTTGACTGGAGGTTCGAGACCTCCCTGGACGGCTACTGCAGGTTGCCCGGGAAGCAGCAGATGGAGCTCGAGGATGACGGGATAATACCCGAATACACCGTTTGCGGGCACAACACCGCCACTCTGAGGGAGTCACTTCTGGACAAGGCCTTCGAGATGGCCGAGAAGTACGTGGCGGCAGCGAAGAAGCACTACGACCCCGGCATAATAGGCCCGTTCTGCCTTCAGACCTGCGTGGACAAGGACCTCAATTTCTACATATACGACGTGGCCCCCCGCATAGGCGGAGGGACGAACGTACACATGGCCGTCGGCCATCCCTACGGCAATTCCCTCTGGAGGCGCGAGATGAGCACCGGGAGGAGGGTCTCCATGGAGATAAGGAGGGCCATCGAACAAGAGCGCGTTGAGGAGATCATAACCTGAACGCACTGGGAGACGACAGAATGTCATCATACACGAAATTCATGACGGTCGCGGCGATACTCGCCATAGTGCTGGTCTCCGCGACGGCAATGGCGCCCTCGGGCGATGCGGATGTGGAGATAACGTCCGACGCCAGGGTCGTTTCTGGCTTCGACAACATGACCGCAGGCACAATCTCCGTCAGCTACACCAACACCGGGAGCGACCCGGTGACCGTGGAATTCTACGCGACCTACACATCCGGAGGGGACAGATTGGCCGAGGGGACGATCAGCATACCCGCCGGCGAGACGGTCGAGGGGACGCTTACCTTCCTGATAAACTCGGCCGGAGCCCACTATATAACCGTATTCGCCTCGGCCACCAATCCCGACGGCAGCGAGGCTCTGTTCCCGCATGGCGACAGGACCTCCCTCCTTGTAGACGTAGGTTCATCCGCATGGTCCCAGTGGACAACGTATCTGGCGATAGTGGTGGTCGTGCTGCTGATCGTTATAGGCGTCTGGCTCAGAATGCGCAACGCCCCCAAGGTCGAGGCTGACACCACCTTCACCGAGATGGAGGAGAAGAAGAGCATGTACAGACCCGAAGTTCCTGCGCAGACCAAGACCACCGACAAGCAGAAGTACGTCAGCAAGAGGAAGAAGGGCTGATGGCCTTCTCAAACCCCTTACATCCTTTTACACATTCAGAGGGAACATGAGGTTCATTGACCTGGGATCGGTCGATCCCGCGTACGGGCTGGCGGCCGACAGGGCGATATTCGAATCGCGCTCCCGCGGCACGACCGGGGACACTTTGCACATATACACCCGGGACCGCCCTACGGTGTCAGTGGGGAGATTCGGAGACATAGAGGAGACCGTCCACACGGGGTATGCCCGGGACAGGGGAATCGCCGTCTTGAGAAGGATGAGCGGCGGGAGCAGCATCTACACCGACCGGGCACAGATGATATACGGCGTCACGGTGGGAAGATCCGAATACAACGACAGGGAGGGCTCCTTCGCGATGATATGCGAAGCCCTGGTCGCATCTCTGGAGCACCTCGGGGTAGCCGCGGAGCACAAGCCCCCCAACGACGTCCTGGCGGACGGCAGGAAGATCTCCGGGTCCGCCCAGTACCGCGACAGGGAGGTCGTCGTGCAGCATGGGACCCTGATATTGGATCTGGATCCGGCGAACGTCATGGACAAGGTTCTGAGGAACCCGAAGATACGCTCTTACAGCGGCATGACATCCGTCAGGGAACTCATCGGAGAGATCCCGGACCGCCCCACGCTGGCTTTCGCCCTTATGTGCGGATTCTCGGAGACCCTGGGGGAATCCGTGGACTTCGGGGAGCTGACCCCCTGGGAGAAGGAGAGGATACTGGAGCTCACAGCTTCAGTTTCGGATCCGTAAGGTCCATCAGCGCGACCTCGCGCCTGTCCATGAAGAAACCGATCTTCTTGTGCAGAAGTATGGATGGGACATTGTCCGGCTGTATGGCGCTGTGGATGACGGTCGCACCCTTATCCTTCGCGGCCCTGGCCAACTCCCGTAGGAGCTTGTATCCGATGGCGTTGCGCCTGAAATACGGGTGCACGCCCATGTTCTCGATCCAGACCAGATTCTCCGTGTCGTATACGTGGTGTAGCATTTGGGCGAAGATGAATCCCACTATCTCGTCATCCTCTGCCGCGACGAAGCTCAGGCCGCTTTCGATGTAGGCCATGAATGACTTCCTGCTGCTGGCGCCGAGGTTCTCCCTCCAATCGGCGGGCAGATCCTCCCAGCGGTTCTCCAGGATCACCGAGAAATACTCCTTTATGCAGGAGATCTCCAGGTCGCGGACCTTCACAAGGTCCTTGAGCTTCATCTGGCGGATCTCCATCACATCTCCTCCGGTGCACCCATGCCCAGACAGTCCAGAACGTTCCTGAGAACGATCATAGAGCACTCCACGAGAGTCAGACGGGCATCCCTCGATGGGCCCGCGGTGAGTACGGGAACAGCGGCGTAGAACTGGTTGAAGGCAGACGCCAGCTCGTGTCCGTAAGCCGGCAGCAGGTGCACGCGCTTCTCCTGACCGGCGGTCTCGATCACGATCTCGAACCTGGAGAGGACCTTGGCCAGCCTTATCTCGTACTCATCGGTGAGTTTGGAAGGGTCGGTGTCGTGCGCATAGGCTCCCGCCTTCCTTATCATGCTGCAGGCCCGGGCGTGGGCGTACTGCAGGAAAGGCCCGCTGTTGCCGTCGAAGTTCAGAGCATCCTCCCACCGGAAGACCAGCTGCTTCTCCGGCTGAACCCTTACGATGTTGTACCTTATCGCCCCTATCCCGATGACCTTCGCGATCTCCCTCATGCGATCCTCGGGCAGGTCCGAGCGCCTGGAGGCAATCTCCCCATAGGCCCTGGAGACCGCCTCGTCGATGAGGTCGTCCAGGTATACGACCACGCCCTTCCTGGTGGACATCTTGCCTTCGGGAAGGGACACGAACGAATAGAACATCGGTTCCGGCATCCTCTCCTTCCCCAGTATACTGAGGGCTGAGCAGAGCTGGGTGCTGCCCAGTTTCTGGTCCTCGCCGAGTACGTCGATAACGCGATCCGCGCGGGTGAACTTGTCCAGATGGTATGCCAGGTCGCGGGTCGTGTACAGGGTCGTGCCGTCGGACCTGGTGAATGTGAACTTTGTGTTCTTCCCCTGTATCCCGAAGTCCTTGAGGTCCAGGAACCAGGCACCGTCCTCGGACTGCCCTGCGTATTCGGACCCCTTCAGCCTGTCAACCACGGATCTGGCCGATCCGTCCGCTATGAAACGGGATTCCCATGTGTAGATGTCCAGACTCACGCCTATGTCGGCCAAGGTCTCCTTCAGTCCGTCGATCATGACGCCCGCGGTCCTCCTGACCGCTTCTATGACCTCGGCGTCGCCCGCCTCGAACCTCCTGAGCATCTCCGAGATCTGCTCCCGGACCTCGGGGTCCTCCTCCATCATCTTGTTCGCGACGCGGTAGAAGGCGACAAGCCTGTGATCGGTCTTGTCCCTCTCCCCGTGATCGACGGAATCCGCCGGGATGTTCTCCACCCCCCATGTGAGTATGACCACCTGCTTGCCGACATCGTTGACGTAGTACTCGGTGGTGACCCGGTTCCCGCACCTGCGCAGACATCTGGCCAATGTGTCCCCGATTATCGGGTTCCTCGCCCTCCCCACATGTATGGGCCCGGTAGGATTGGTGGAGGTGTGCTCCACGTTGACCCGCAGGCCGGTGTCGGGGAGGGAGCCGTAGCCGTCCCTCTCCCTGAGTATCTCCTCCAGGGTCCCCTGCATCAGCCTCTGCCCGTCCATCCTGAAGTTCAGGTATCCGTTCAGGGCGGTGACCTCGGAGATCAAACCCGAAGGGGTCATCGAGGCCGCCAGGGCCTCTGCGATGTCCTTCGGCGGCATCCTCATGGCCTTGGACATGGTGAAACACGGAACAGCCAGGTCTGCCGCGCCCGTTGGAGGGACCTCGGTTGTGAACGCCGCATCCGATCCCATTCCCGCCAGGGCCCCGGACACTGCCGAGACCACTTCCTCTTTGAAAGCGTCTACGATACCCATGCGATCAGGCCACCCTGTATCTGAGTATCGCCGCAATCCCTCCGAAGGCCTTGAGGAGCATCTCCCCTTCCTCGGAATCCTCGGTTATTATCTGGACGGTCGTGCTGAAGCTGTCGGCGATTTCGAAGAAATCGTCGACCAGGTCGTTGGATTCCACGACGGAGACGCTGGATCCGCACTCGGAGCACTTTAATCCGCCCGCGGAATCGTCAGCGGACACCGTCACCTTGTACCTGTGCCCGGACGGGCACTCGACGGTCAGGCGCTTCTTGTTCAGGCCTTCGGACAGGAGAAGCACCTCCGCGGCGCCGGACTCCGCGGCGGCTCGGACCTCGTCCTCGCCGTATGCGGACAGACCGCCGTCGGCCTTCCTGATCTCCCTCAGCAGACGCTGCACGTGCTCCTTCTCCTTAGTCAGCTGTATATCCTGTATGGACCCTTTGGCGTTCTCCACCAGCTCCTTCAGTCCGTACTCGTCGGTGTATCCGGTGTCGAAGGTGTCGATGACCTTCTTCCTCAGCTCGTGGTGGAGGTACTCCTCCTTGACGAAGAAATCCTTGGTGGCGCCCGGACCCCCTATGAGGATCCCCTGGAGCTCCGGCCTGTCCAGGAACGCGTCCGTGCATGCCTCGGCGACCTTCTTGTAGAACTCGTGGGCGGCGATCTCGATCAGCCTCTCGAACCTGACCGAGGACTGACCTCCCTGATGGTGCTTGCTGGGAACAAGCGAGTCGAAGTGCTTCAGGACGTTGATCCTGTTGCCGGAGAGCAGACCTATCGTGGCCTCCTGCCTGTCTATGGTTACCAGACCGTAGGACTTCTTGTCCGCGAGCATTGATACGAGGGGTTCGGTGTAGAACTGGGAGTCGCATCTGTAGTAGAATGTTGCTATGGGCTCCGGGGGATCGAGAACGAACTGAACCATGCGGGTCTGATCCCCTGCTCGCGGCACCTCGCCGCAGAATATGACCACGCCCTTCTCAGGAACGGTGTTGAAAGTCCTCAGCCTGGCCATTATGGAGTCTATGGCCCCCTGGACGTTCTTCAGCGTGGACTTGGATTTTATGTTGGAAGCCTGGGAGTACTCGTCCCTGAGATATGCCATCACATCGGATATCTGCTTGCTGGGCGGGATGTAGACCGAGATCAGCTCGGTTCCTCGCCCCTTGTAGTCGACTATCTCCTGCATAGCCTTCTTAAAATCGTACCTGGCCCTCTCTATTGAACTGTTGTCACCCATGAGATCCGACCTTAACCTTTTTATGACAAATGCTCTTCTGTTAAAAACGTATTGGTGGTCACTTGGACAAAGTAGTTGTTTCGATCGGCGGGTCCATCCTGATACCCGGGAACGGGGATTCCGCATTCATTAAGGAGCTCGCCGCGATGATAGAGGGGCTTTCAGAAGATGTGCAGATGGTGATCGTCTGCGGTGGAGGGAGGACCGCCAGATACTATGCCGACACAGGGAGGGCCCTGGGGGGCACCGACTATCAGCTGGACGTGCTCGGCATAGGCGCCACTAGGCTCAACGCCCAGCTCCTGTCGCTGGCCCTGGGATCCATGCCGGAGACCGTGCCGGAGACCGCGGAGGACGCCGCCAGGCTCTCCTCGCCGGGGAGGATCGTCGTCATGGGGGGAACCGTCCCCGGGCATACTACCGACGCAGTCGCGATGATGGTCGCCCGGGAGCTGGGGGCCGAAAGGGTCGTCAACGCCACCTCGGTGGATGCCGTATACTCGGAGGACCCGAAGAAGAACCCCTGTGCCCGCAGGTTCGAATGCATGACCATAGAAGAGCTCGGGGAGGTCGTTTACAAGGACCATCGCGCCTCCGAGTGCTGTGTCTTCGATCCGCTGGGCGTCAGGATAGCCCGGGAGGGTCGCATAGACATATGCATGGTCGACGGGAGGGATCTCCCGGAGCTGAGGAACGCCATACTCGGGAGACCCATCAGGGGGACCTACGTCAGGTCCCGCTGACGGGATCGAAATCCTTCGAGCTTACGGTCTCGAACCCCGCCGAGGCTATGAGCTCGGCGTAGCGCCCCTCCTCAGACCTCTTCATGGACTTCCTGTGAATGTATACCATGTCAGTTCCGGTGGCCTCCGCGGCCATGCGGACCATCCTGAGCACTTCCTCGTCATCCCTGCCCTTTATCTGGTACGACGGGACCATGTGCCCGAAGTTGACCCGATAGCCAAGGCAAACCTCCGAGAAACGGGGGGCGTAATGGCCGCCGCCGAAGCCCACCGCCGAAGGGTAGCCGTTACCTGCGTTCTCCAGCAGCACGCGGGCCAGTATGTCCGCCGCATCGACATCGCCCCAGCGCGAGGCGTCGCTTCCTATCTCTATGAAGAAGGTGGGGGCCTCCAGCCATGGGCCATGGTGCGTTACCTCGAAGGACACGTTGTACACCCCGGTGTCGTCCAGCCTGGAAATCAGCCGCAGGGCGTCGCTCATCAGGGCGGGGCATGCCCTTACCAGCGCCTCCTGACGGCCACCGTACCTGTTATCATGATAGTTGCCGATGGGGTGCACGGTGAGGGTGGGGATGCCGCTGGACGCGGTGTGCCTGGACATGAATGTCACGCTGTCCGGGCGTACGCCGAAGGCCCGGGCCCGCCCCTCCACGGTTTCGTCGCAGATATGCAGGACGGGGGTTGTCATCATGACCATGTCCCCGCAGGAGAGGAAGCGCCCCGAGTCGTCCGAGCCCATGTCCTCCCATTCCCTCAGCGAGAGCAACCTGTCCCTCATGTTCGTCGAAGGAAGATCCGGTTCGCTACATACCAGGAGGCGGGTCATGGAGATGCCATGGTGCGGAGCCTATTTCAATCCGACGGGGGATCAGTCGAGGTGTGCGCCGGAGGCGCCGTTGGTCACGAGCTTCCTGTATTTGCTCTGGACCCCCGTGACCGGCCGGTCGAGTATCTGCACCCTGGAAAGCCTGTCCCTTATCTCCTCATCCGTGAGACGGACGTCGATCCTCCTCGCGGGTATGTCGATGTCTATGAGATCGCCATCGGCCAGGGCTGCTATCGGGCCCCTCTCATAGGCCTCCGGGGATATATGGCCTATCGCCCCGCCCCGGGTGGCGCCGGAGAACCTACCGTCCGTGATCAGTGCCACGGAATCCCCGAGTCCCTTGCCCATGATTAGGCTGGTGGGCGAGAGCATCTCGGGCATGCCGGGCGCCCCTTTGGGTCCCTCGTACCTTATGACCACGACATCCCCGGGAACGATCCCTCCCGAGAGTATGGCCTCGGTGGCCTCCCTCTCTCCGTCGAAGACCCTGGCCGTGCCGGTGAACCTCATCATCCTGGGACTGACGGCCGCCTGTTTGACCACCGAGCCCAGGGGGGCTATGTTCCCTTTGAGGATGGCTATACCGCCCTGCTCGTGATACGGGTCGTCCATGGGGCGGAGGATGTCCTTCCTGCGCACCTTGGCCTCCCTGGCTATCTCCAGGACAGACCTGCCGCTTACGGTTGTGGCGTCCTCTAGGTGATCCTGTATCCTGTTGAGGACCGCGGGTATGCCGCCTGCGTTGTCGAGGTCCCTTATGAAGAAGCTGCCGGCGGGCCTCAGACTGGTTATGTGGGGTATCTGCCGGGAGATCTCGTCGAAGGTCTCCAGGTTAACGCTGCATCCGAAATCCCTGGATATCGCGGGTATGTGGAGGGCGGTGTTCGTGGACCCCCCTATCGCCATGTCAACACGGACGGCGTTGCGAAGGGACCTTTCCGTGACTATGTCCCTGGGCCTCAGGCCGGCCCGGACCATCTCGACTATCCTTCTGCCGCTCTCCTTGGCTATCTCTATCTTCTTCGTGTCCACCGCCAGGGAGGTGCCGCAACCTGTCAGGCTGAGCCCCATCGCCTCTGTCAGGCAAGCCATCGAGTTAGCGGTGAATAGACCGGAGCAGCTGCCCCTGCCAGGGCAGGCGGTGCACTCGATCTCCCTGACGTACTCGTCGTCGGCCGCGCCGACGGAATGTGCGCCAAGGGCCTCGAACACAGACTGGAGGTCCAGGCTGCGGACGTCATCTGCATCCTTGCCGGCCTCCATCGCTCCTCCTGTCACCATTATCGCCGGGACGTTCATCCTCCCGGCGGCCATCAGCATGCCCGGTGTGACCTTGTCGCAGTTTGTAACTCCGACCCATCCGTCGAAGGCGTGACCTTCGACCATGACCTCGCAGCAGTCGGAAATGACCTCCCTGGATATCAGCGAGTACCTCATGCCATTGTGGCCCATTGCTATGCCGTCGCATATGGCGGGCACTCCGAAGACGAAGGGGTACCCTCCGGCCTCCGAGACGCCCATCTTGACGGCTTCGGTGATCTCATTGAGATGAAGATGCCCCGGAACGATCTCGTTCCAGGAGTTGGCGATGCCTATGAAGGGCTTCTCAAGATCCTCATCCGTCAATCCATCTGCTCTAAGTAGACTCCTAGCAGGGGCGCTCTCGATACCGTTCCTGAAGACATCGCTTCTCATTTCTCGATCCCTCCCCGCGGATGTACCTATTCGTATATTTAACCCCCAGCTTCCGCGCCCGTGGTTTTAGAAAGCAGGGGAGAGGGGTTCGGTTTATATATCGAAGATACCCATAATATGCCGGGTCGTTCAGGGTGTAATGCATGGACCGTGTCACAGTCAAGGATAGGATTTTGCTGCATCTGGGCCGGTTCGAGATGATGAACGGCGACGAGATATACAACGTGCCCTGGGACCTCACCCAGGACGGCATAGCCAATTCCCTCAGGATATCCAGGGCTCACGCATCGATAGAGCTCAAGAAGATGCGGGAGTCCGGGCTTGTGGATGAACACCACGCACAGATCAAGGGCTCTGGGAGCTCGAAGAGGAAGGTTTTCTTCCTGACCCCCTCTGGGCGCGGGGAGTGCCACGGGACAAGGAAGAGGATGGATTCCGAGGGTATATTCATAGACGCCCTCCTGGACCTCAGAAGGTGCGACCCTGTGGTGCTGTGGGAATCCCTGGACCCCGAATGCCAGGAGGTCATGGGCCTGGCCTGTGCCTTCAGGGTACCCATCCCCCGGAAGGACCTGCCGCCCACCCGGGTGCAGGTTGTGCCCTTCGACCCTCCGACTGGGATGATAATGATAAGCGACTCCGTCAGGAGCAACTACCTTTCGGTGGTGGACTCGGACAAGGTCCGTCAGTGGAACAGTTTCGCCGCAGACTATTGGATGGATAACGGCGAGGAGATACAGGAGCAGCTTTATCACCTGATAGCCGCCGGCCGACGCACGGAGGCGTGCAAGCTCATATCACGGAGGAGGGACGAGTTCTGGAACAACGCCAACGAGGACCTCTACTCCATGATCTGCGACCTGGGGGAGGTATCGGGGAAGTATGCGGAAGAGCTGTACTCGATGAGGACGGAGGTTGCCCTTCAGAACATGGACGCGGAGGGCATTAGGGCCTCGGCGGCGATGCTGCTGCCCTATGATCCAGAAGGGGCCGAGCTGTACCTCGCGGACGCGGATCTTGTCGACGGGATGCCGGAGAGGGCGCTGGAGCGTCTGCACTCCGTCGTGGGGTCCTCGGGGGCGGACCTCCGCATGGCGGGGGCCCTGCTCGGACTGGGGAGGCTCGAGGAGGCCGAGGGGGCCCTCCTGAGAGCGGAGGCCGTAATCAACAGGACCGGGAACACCGCCGGACTCGACCGTCTGCTGCTGTGCAAGGCGGAACTGTCGTACCGTCGCGGCAGCCTGGACGATGCCGTGAAACACCTCTCCAAAGCCAGGATACACGCGTCCGCCAGGGACAAGGGTAGGATAGACCGCCTCACCAAGGACCTGTTGTCGGGCAAGGGTCCTGTCCGCTTCGCCTGATCACAGGACCTTGATCCTCTTCAGGTCATCCAGGTCCGAGATGTACAGGTCCCGTATATCCGTGATGTTCCACTTCAGCATCGCGAGCCTCTCGAATCCGAATCCCCATGCCAGCACAGGATGCTTGACGCCGAAGGGGGCAACCACCTCTGGTCTGAATATGCCGGCGCCCCCGAGCTCCATCCATTTGCCGTTGAAGAAGACCTCCAGCTCGAGAGATGGTTCCGTGTATGGGAAATAAGCGGGCCTTATGCGGATCTGATCGAAACCCATCCTGGAATAGAACTCCCTGATGACCGATACGAGCATGTCGAAATTCCCGTTCTCGTCTATTATTATGCCCTCTATCTGTGTGAACTCGGGCAGATGGGTTGAATCTATTGATTCCTTCCTGAATATCCTGGAGAGCGAGAACATCTTCACCGGCGGGTCCGGATGCTCGGACACGTACCTTATCGAGTTGACGGTCGTATGGGTCCTCAGTAGAGCGGCCTCGGCCCTCTCACGGGACCACACGCCGCCCCAGCCGGTGGAGCCTGTGTCGCCTCCGTCCTCGTGTATCCGGCGGACCGCATCGACCAGGCCCTCGTCCTTGATGCGTATAGATGAGGGGCTCTCGAGGTAGAAGGTGTCCTGGAGGTCCCTGGCGGGGTGATCCTGAGGTGTGAACAGAACATCCAGGTTCCAGAAGGCGGGCTGAACGTACTCGCCGTCGAACTCCGTGAAACCCATGTCGGTGAAAAGCCTCCTGACCTCCGCCCCGAGCCTGGTGAGCGGGTGCTTCTTGGCGGGCGACACCGCGGGGGCGAAGGTCTGCACATCGTATTTGCGGAATTCCGCGTCCTTCCATCTGCCGCTCTGGATTATGCGGTCGGTTATGTCTGTGATCTCCTCCTTCAGCTCCATGCCGGAGAGAACCGCCTGGGTGCCTTCGGGAGTCAGGGTTATCCTCCTGTCGGTGACGATCCTGTCCTGTACCATGCCCTGGCGCCCTTTGAGGTCCTTTATGGCCGAAGCGTCTGCCTCCTCTTCGGGAACGGGGCCCGAGAGCATCCTCTCCAGCAGCTCCTCGTCGGGTGTCCTCTCCTCAAGGGCCTTTCTGCCCTTGTCGGTCAGGATCAGGACCCTGGAGTCCCCCTCCTTCACCATATCTGCAAGGCCCTTCCTCTTCAGCCAGCCTATGGCTATCTTGTCGTCGCCTCCAGGCAGGGCCTCCGACAGATCCTTCAGGCTCATACTCCCCCCGGCGGCGTCCAGCGCCCGGATCGCCCGCCTCTCCGGCAGTCCCGCGGAGACTACGCCCGCGTCGGCCAGCTCATAGAACCTCGATGTACTCTCCTTTATCTCGGCCAGGCCCTTCGATGCCAACCAGGATGCGGAGCCCATTATCTCCACCTCAAGATCGAAGCTCTTGGCCGCAATCAGCTCTTCGGGGGTGCTGCAACCGCCTGCTGCATGAAGTGCCAGCATCAGCCTCCTCTCGTTACGGCTCAAACCCTCAACCGTCTCGGAAATATTCATCTCTTCGCCTCCTTGTTCCATTCGAAACCGCCGAAGGCCATGCTGTCCACGATGTCCCTGGCTTCCTCCCTCTTGGCCTGATGGTCCTCCAGGAAGACGTTTATCCTCTCGGTTAGGCGCATCTTGCACTCGCCGCAGAGTATCTCGCCTCTCCTGCAGCTGTCAGCAAGCTCATCCAGCTTGCTGTCGTCCTCCTCGAAAAGATAGTAGAAGTACTTGAAAACGGCGCATACCTCGGGATTGCCGCCCTTCTCCCTCTGCTCCTCCACGGACACACAGCCTCCCGTGAAGGCCTTCCCGACCTTCTTCCTCACGGCCTTGGGGCCGTCGGTGGTGTATATGGTGGCATTCTCATCGGAAGACGACATCTTGTCCCCTCCGGAAAGACCCGGGAACATCTTGCAATATATCAGGGACGGTTTAGGGTAGCCCAGACCCGGCGCCACGTCCCTTGTGACCCTAAAGTGGGGATCCTGGTCTATCCCGCAGGGTATAAGGCAGGGTACCGGCCTGCCGCGGATCTCGGACTCCAGGAAGGCAGGTGCCGCCTGTATTGCGGTGAAGAATATCGAACCTATGTTCGTGGAGTTGTCGAAACCGAACACCGCCTTCGCCGTGGAAAAGGTCACCTTCTTGGCCACCTTCAGAGCCAGGGGGTAGAGGGTGTCTATGTTCTCCGTGTCGACGATGATCCTGGTCTTGTCGGGGTCGAACCCCAGGGCGGCGAAGTCCAGGGCGTTCTCGTAGGCCATCCTCTTGGTATCCTCCAGTGTCAGGTCTTTGAAAAGGAATTTCTCGTCGTCGGTCATCTGGAAATACATGGGCACGTCGAAGGTGTCCTGTATCCACTTGTTGAATATCCAGGGCATGAGGTGGCCCAGATGGGTGTTCCCCGAGGGGCCTCTACCGGTATAGAGTGTGAATCTCTCACCTTTGTCGTAATCGTCGAGTATGCGCACCATGTCCCTGTGGGAGTAGAATATGCCCCTTCTGAGCATTGGGTGTATCTCCCCGTACCTGGACATCCTGTCCAGCAGGGCCCCGTCGATGGGCGTGGTCCCGAATCTCTCCTGTAGAAGGTCGTAATCGATATCTCCCGTGACCTCCCACGGGGTGACCTTGAAATCCTCTGCCATAAGATTGCCTAGCCACCGTAAGTAAACAACGCTTTTAAACTTTAGAGTCGGGACCGTCTGCGAATCCCTTATCTACTGAACCGCCGTTCGATACTCTCATGTGGAAGGTCCTAGGCAAGGATGCGCTCTACGTCGAGATCGGCGAAGTCTGGAAACAGAGGATGATGGAGCTTGCGGACGGGATGGGAGAGGGGGGGAGGTTCAGATCCCTGCTGGAGGGCAGAGAGGTCCTGTACCTGCTGAACGGGACGACCGAGCAGCACACATTCATGGTCAAGTTCCCCGAGGAAATCACCCCCGAGGAGCTGCAGTTCATGGCGGATCAGACCTTGGCGGTTGCTAGATCCATAGATTTCCCCTACATATCCGTTAAAGGGGTCCCCCAGCACTACTCGGTGGTGTTCACGACCGAGGACGAGCCCGAGCTCCTGGGGTTGAACAGGACCGAAGGCTACTCCGCAGGCAAGATCTTCATGCAGATCATCCAGGGCTTCGTTGATCCCAAAAGGGGAAACATGATGTTCTGAGGACTCAGTCCCGTGACATCGTGACACGGACGGTCACATTGGCCCTGTCCCCGGGATAGAGCCCCAGCACCAGGGCCATGGAGTCGTTCTTCCCTGTGGGGAAGGGCCCCAGGACGGCTTCGGTCTGGGACTGCCTGAATGCGTTGGTCGACCCGTCGTCGTTGGCCACGGCCACGTCCACGGGACTGTCCGACTCTACATCGACCCGTATGCGCCTGTTAGGTCTTACCTTGAAAGGAATGACCTCCACGTTCCGGTAGCATCCCGGCGCGGAGTAATCCAGCTGACCCACCAGAAGAGTTGTTCTGGGGAGCACTTCCACCGTCCTGTTTAGAATGGACATCTTTCATACCTCGCGATCCGCCGCGTTCGTCTCCCCGAGATCCGTGGAGAAGGCCCACATGCGAGGGTAGTGGTCCCGGTCCATGAGGACCCTGTCCACGTCCACGGCCTTGCCCTGCTCCGTGGCCATGATCTTCTCCGCGGACATCGCCGCCTTGCCTATGGCTATCAGCTCGCCACGGGCCGTCATCAGGGCCACGAGGGCGTTCCTCCTTATCCCCTCGTCCAGCATGTTTATCCCGCGAACGCTGAGATCCGCCCCGTGGCACACCGAACTCACGGCCGTGGGTTTCACGATTATCTTCGGCAGGGGATCCACCAGCCTCTCCATGGGCATTACCATGCTCCTGAGCCAGGCCTCCCTGCCGTCCTGCTGCCAGAACACGTATGCATCAGTCAGGTCGTGAAGGGTCACCGCCTCCTTCTCGGTCATCGCCCCCGAACGGGAACGCCTGAGCTCCAGCATGTTCGCGCCGCAGCCCAGTGCCTCGCCGGCGTCCGTGCAGATAGTGCGTATGTACGTCCCGGCATCGCAGGACACGCGCATGAGGACGTCTCTTCCCTTTATCTCCAGTATCTCCAGCTCGGATACCGTCCTTATCCTGAGCTGACGCTTGACGGAGGACCTTACCGGGGGCATCTGATATATCTTGCCCTGGAACCGACCCAGGACTTCCCTTATCCGATTCTCTGGACGGTCCCCGTGGAGCCTCATTATGCACATGTACTCCTTGTCGGAGGACAGAACGAGGTCCGTGAGCCTGACGGCCTTCCCCAGGCAGAGAGGCAGAACGCCGCTGACATAAGGGTCCAGCGTGCCGCCGTGACCCATCTTGTCCGCATGAATGGCCCTCTTGGCCCATGCCGTCGCCTGGTGGGACGTGGGTCCGGACGGTTTATCCAGGGCTATGACTCCCGCCCCCAGAAGCTCTCCGACAGAACGGTCGGACGGCCTCTTGCCCCATTTGTCGGGGAGCGTCTTGGGATCCTTTATCAGCAATTCCTTCCCTCTACGGCTTCCAAGACTTTCTGCAGAACCTCTTCGGGCGTCAGATCGTCCGTTTTGACCACAATGTCGTAGACGCTTTTATCATTGATGTCTATGCCGTAGTATTTCTTGTAGCGCCGAGCCTCGCAGGCCTGCCTCTCGGCAGTCTCCCTCTCGGCCTCTTCTTTGGTCTGATCCTCCCTGAGGCCCACACGGGACACCCGGACATCCGGGCTTGCCTCCAGACGGACCTTGAAGCACGGGATGCAGTCCTTCTCGAGCATATGGGCGGACAGACGGGATTCGAGGATTATATCCTCGTTTTCCCGTGCGATCTCCAATATGCGGTCGTCTATGGCCCTGTCTATGGAAGGGTCCTTCTCCGCGAGCTCCCCCAGCTCCGCCACTGTCAGGCCCCTCTCCCGAGCCAGTTCCCGGAAGAGGTTGCCGAATACGACCGCCTCCAGGCCGAGGGACTCGGAAAGGAGTTTGCATGTGGTGGTCTTCCCGGAACCCGGGGGGCCGCTGATGGTTATCCTCATGAGAACTCAGAACCCTCTATCTCTTTGAGGCGCTTCCTGAACATGTAGTACTTCACCATGCGTCCGATCAGCTGCCCGAGGGGTATGCTGATCAGGGTGTAGATCAATATCCAGTGCGGAAGCGCTGTGGATTGGAGGAGATCTACGGTGCCCCAGGGTATGTTGACCGTGGTCAGCATCGCCTCCCCGTGCACGAGGAAGTAGTTGACCCACGCGTACAACGGCATGATGATGGCCATGGTTATCGGCATGACCTTCATCATGTCGGAGCTCTGCTTCATGCTCCTGGCCATCATCTCGGGCTGCTGGTCGGTCAGCTTCTTCATCTTGTACATGTTGTTCTCGATGCGAGCCTGACGAAGCTCCTTGTTGAATTCGCTCTGGTACTGCTGGTTCCTGGCCTGCTCGACCGGATCGGACATGAATGTCCTGATCACGGTGCTGAGGCCGATCATGACCGCACCTGCAATCATGAGGGTGACGACGGGGACGCTGCCTCCGAAGCCTATGAGCGGGTAGAACACGAAGTTCAGGGCGAATCCTATCTGATCCCTGAACAGCATGACCACCATCATCACTGCGAGCATCATCAGCATGCCGGTCATCATGCCCTTGGGCATGACGGGCGCCGGCGGCGCCTGATCTCCTCCTGGTCCTGCCATGTCAGTTCTCTCCTCCGAAGAATCCTCTCATTATGGGATTCATTTCCATCATCTGTTCGCGGCCCATCGCTTCGTAGAAGTGGATCAGTATCCCCACTGTCAGAAGCACACCCGTACCCGAAGCGTTACCCGTTGTCCCCACCAGGTCGGCGAAGGCAGCCAGGCCTCCCACCAGAGCTCCCGACAGGACGGTGATAGGCGGGATGTACCTATCGAGCACGCGTTTCAGAACGCGCGGATCGCGTCTGAACCCGGGGATCTGCATACCGCTCTTCTGTATCTGGTTCGCCACGGCTTCGGGCCCCAGATTGGTCGTTGCGACCCAGAACTTGGCGAATAGTATGGATCCCAGCACCATGACGGTGAAGTATATCGCAACACGCGCGATGTTCTGTATCGCACCGTGGCCGTTGCCGTATGAAGCCGGATCCACGATGGGCATCAGCCAGCCTGTGAGCCCCGATGGGGCGGACACATACCACGCCAGACCCCCGGCCGCGGTCGTGGATCCCGATTCGAAGTACCCTATTGCCGGGTTGCCTCCCAGGAACGGTATCCCGCTCAGGAAATCGTTAGTGTACAGCAGCAGAGCCACCATGCTCACGTTCGCGAGCAGGGCGGACATCAGTATGACGGGTATGTTGCTGGCATACATCAGCTTGATCGGGTAGCGGCCCCTGGCCCCCCTGGCGTTGCCGTGGGACAGGGGCAGTTCGATACGACTCGATTCCAGATAGGCCACGATGAAGAATATCACCAGGGTGCCTATCAGAGCTATCATCGGGTTAGGCTGACCCATGAATATAGCCTCGTATCCCCCTCCGGCCATCTCCGAGCCGGAGGTGTTGAACAGTATGTACAGCGCCTTGGGTATCGTTCCCGCAGGCGGATTAGCCAGGCTCATGGCGGCAGACGGGTCGACCACGTTCCAGTTCAGCGTACCTGTGAACAGGGACTCGGACACGCCCGCTGCTATGAACAGCGAGATGCCGCTCCCGATGCCCCATTTAGAGACCACTTCGTCCATCAGGAACACTATGTACGATCCCACGCACAGCTGAAGCACTATCAGTCCTTTGGCGCCCCATTCCCCCCACGTGGATGTGAAGGTATCCGAGGGGACCAGGTAACCGAACACCTGGGGTACCGCCTCGAATATGATCATCACGATCACGAGGAGCTTGAGCACCGACTGGTAGCAAGCCTTGTCATTGCGGTTCGTGAGATCCAGCTTTATTATCTTCGCACCGACGAACAGCTGCATTATGATGGATGCAGTGACTATCGGGCCGATGCCGAGTTGCAGTATTGTTCCGGAAGCCCCGGCCATGATTGTTCTGTACTGCGCGAACAGGTCCAGTGTCTTCGTCTGATCAAGACCGTATATGTACACATTGGTCATGACGAAGTACAGGACCAGTATCACGACGACCCACATCATCTTGGTCCTGAAGTGCACATGGCCTTCCGGACGCCTGACCGATGGTAACCTGTCAGCCAAGGGCTTGAACTTGTACAACAGGCTTACTTGCTCTTCCATCCCAATCTACTCCTGTCTGCTCCGATCACTCGGCGACGCTTCCGCCGGCGGCCTCGATCTTCTCGCGGGCCCTGGCGGA
>Ga0123335_1002712_pt1 | contig 25821 bp, 17 predicted proteins | sample BiotimSIPDNA_2_FD_89707 | JGI IMG/M metagenome (GOLD analysis project Ga0123335, IMG submission 89707) | Anaerobic biogas reactor microbial communites from Washington, USA - Biogas_R2 time_0 SIP DNA | ecosystem: Engineered > Bioreactor > Anaerobic > Unclassified | place: Washington, USA...
CCCGGGCCTCGACGAAATCCTCGTCCAACTCAATCGCCATATAATAACGTTCGCGGGCGGCGGCGAGATCTCCCAGCCGATAGAGCAGCTCGGCGAGTTGGAAGCAGATTTCGGCGCTTGGCCCCGATCCGGCCATCGCCGCGCGATACATCTCGGCGGCCTCGGCCAGTTGATCTTCTTCTTCCAGTTCGGCGGCCAACCGGCACATTTGTTCGGGCGCGAGGGGGACGGCCTTCGGGGGCGGCGGTTCGCTCGGCCAGGCGTCAAAGTCGAAGCGGAGCTGCCCGCCCGGCTCGATCAGTCCGTCTCCCTGCCGCAGCAGAATATCCTTGCCGTGTACGATGACCGAGAGTTGCGCCAAGGGTCGAGCCACGTCGGGTAGGCAGCGGGCGAGAACATCGAGCTTCCGCTCGATCGCCCGGGGCGTCATCCCCGCCGCCAGCAACTCGGCCAGGCGCCGCGCGGTCGCCACCTCCTGGAAATCGAAATAAGGGAGCCGCCGCACCTCGCGGGCAGGCACGATCAGACCCCGGCGGCGCCAGCGGCGAATCACCGCCACCGGAACCTTCAACAGATCGGCCAACATCGCCGGCGTGTAGAGCCGGTGGACGTCCTGCCGCGATTCGACCATCCCCAGCCGGTGCCAAAGCTGGGTTTCGGTGATGATCTCGATCTCGCCTTGCTCGATCAGCCGCCGCGCGGCTTCGTCGAACAGATCGTCCTGTTCGCCGACTTCGGGCAGGGGGAAATCGGCCTCGCCGACGACGATCGTCGAGACCGAGGCGTCGGGCTTTTCCAGCACCACGGCCCCGCGGCTCCGGACAAGCTGCGCGGCGTCGCGCCGGGCCATGCTGGCCAGCTTGCCGACGAAAGAGATTCGCCGACCGGCCAAAATTGCGGGTTGGTCGTTGCCGTCGGCGGCATCCGTTCCTATTTGGTTGTCGTCGTGCATTTCAACGAGTTGCTACGCCCGCTTCGAGTCGTAAACCGAGGTCGGCGGGGCCGGTTTTTGATCTCTCGGCACGGGCGCTAACGGCGCCGGTTCGTCGTCCGCCGGTTTCTCGGCGCCGTAGGGCTTCGACGAATCGCCCTGGCCGTTGAGCGCGGGCGGCACGTCGGCCTGGTCGCGGGGCTGCTGCGCGGCGGGCGTGGGACCGGCCGGAGGCAACGTCGCGCCGGACGGCGGAACAACCGCCTCCGTGATCGGCTGGCCGCAGGCGTCCAGCGGAACCCGATAGCAAATTACACGATTCACATAGTAGGTGTACGTCACCGGCACCCGCTTCTCGACGACGCGCGGCACGCTGATCGTTTGCTCCTGGGCCACCATTCTGCACACCTGATACGGCACCTGCTCGACGCGCTCCTCGCTGACCATCCGGCAGGTGCGGACGGGTACCTTGCGGACATGCTGCTCGGTCACCATGCGGCAAACCTGATAGGGGACTTTTTTCACCACCTGCTCGGGCACATATTTGCACACCTGATGCGGCACTTGCTCGGCTACGGTTTGCGGGACGTAGCAGGTTTTTTGCACCTGTTGGGCGACGACGTTCGGCTGCCAGACTTTTTGCACTTCGTAGCGGCCGCTTTGAGTCGGCACCCAATAGAAGCCCGCCCGTTGGTAGACCGTTTGCCCGGTGAGCGGATCGACCGTGCAACCCGCCGACTGCCATTTCAATTGGTTCCTCGGCCAGCCGGGTTTCAACACCAATTGCTCGGCGTAACAGCCTTGGTCGACGTAGCGGGTTTCGCAGGTCGTAACCGGCTGCATGACAGTGCGGTATTGGGTTTGATAGGCGGTTTCGTATACCGGCCGCATCACCGTGTAGCGTTCCTCCCGCTCGGCCGTTTCGTAAACCGGCCGCTGCACGGTGTAGTATTCCTCGCGCTCTGAAGTTTCGAACACCGGCAGATTGACCGTGTATCGGTGTTCGCGGACCGCCGTCTCCCAAACCGGCTTGTAGCTGGTCACCTGGCGTTGTTCGCAGACGGTTTCGTACTCGATGCGATATGCGGTGACCTGCCGCGGTTCGCAAACGGTTTGATACACGATTCGGTAAGATTGGCTATCGATACAAGCGGGGCTGCCCGAACTGGGGCAACACACCTGGGCCGAGGCGCCGGCGGCCAAAATAGCCGCGACGCTAAAAACCAACATCAGACTGACAAGCATTTTCGTTTTCATGTAAAATCCCCTTCGGTAATCCGCTTACTCCCCGTTCCGATGCCCTGCATGGGAACGCATAGTCTAAACGGTCAGCCTTCGGCGTTCCGACTGGAAACCGAGCGGCTACTACAGCAAGCATAGGATATATCTTCCCATGTCAGTTTGACAGATTTTTCATAAATTGGCAAATGTCGCACATGGGGGGAATCGGTGCGATTTGGTCGGAAGATCAAGCGGCGACGCGATTTAGCACATCCAAGAATTTCTCAAGTTTTTGTTCCTTAGCGCCGACGGCCGATATTTCCCCAACGGCGTAAATTGCGCGATGTTACGCAGTTCGCCGTCAAGGCTTGTTTGATCGTTATAACCGGCCCCGCTACACACGCCCGGCCGCATCGGCGACAATGACCCGATGGAACATCTCGATTTGACGTTGCCCACCGCGGCCGAAAACTTGGCTCTCGACGAGGCGCTGCTCGACGAGGCCGAGTCCTTGGGCGAAACGCGCGAAACATTGCGAATTTGGGAGGCCCCGCGACCGGCGGTCGTCGTCGGCCGGTCGTCGCGCGTCGAGCAGGAAGTGTGCCAGGAAACATGCCGCGCGTTGGACATACCCGTCTTGCGGCGCGTCAGCGGCGGGGCGGCCGTCTTGGCCGGGCCGGGCTGCCTGATGTATGCGCTGGTGCTCGATTATCGCTTGCGGCCCGAACTGCGACCAATAGACAAGGCCCATCGTTGGGTGCTGGGCCGGTTGGCCGAGGCGCTGAAACCGCTCGCGCCGGCGGTCGCTTGCCGGGGAACCAGCGATCTAACGAACGCAAGAGAAAAAATCTCGGGCAACAGCGCCCGGTGCCGCCGCGAACACGTCCTCTATCACGGCACGTTGCTGTACGATTTCCCGTTGCCGTTGATCGAGCGGTGTCTGCGGATGCCGCCCCGAACGCCCGACTATCGCCAAGGGCGTTCGCACCAACGCTTCCTCGCCAATCTGCACATCGACGCGGCGGTCCTGCGGCAATTGCTGATCGAGGCGTTCGGCGCGCGGCACGCGCGAGACGATTGGCCCACGGAACAGACGGCCCGGCTGGTCTTGGAAAAGTACGGCCGAGATGGGTGGAATCTGGCCGGGGCTTGAACGATTGCAATCAAAAGGGCTTGCCAAGTCGTTGTAAAAGAATAATGTATCGAATTCTATAAATGCAAATTGAAAATTGGCGCAAGCACTCGCCCGACTTCCCCTATCCATCGCGCTCTCTGGATCGGCACTCCTCCCGCGGTTTTGGATCGACTAAACACAAAGCGATGCCGGCCAGCAGGATGGCGATTGACCAGAACGCCTCCCAACTGCCGTTGCGAACGGCGTAATCCAAGCTGGCATAGACCATGAAGAGGCTCGACATGCAGAAGATGATCGGCGTGACCGGATAGCCGGGCACTCGATAGGGTCGCTCGTCATTCGGCCGGCGAAATCGGAGCACGATCAGCGACGCGCCGACCAGTGCGAGAAAGACCCAAAAGCCGGGCGTGGTGAAAATCACCATGCTCTCGAAGCCGCTGTGCCCCAAGCCGAACCACAGCACCAACGCCAGCGTGATCGCGCCTTGAATGAGCAGAGAGGTGACGGGCGTTCCGGTTCGGGCGTTCCAGCGTCCCAGCCAGGCGTAGAGTGTATGTTCCGAGCCGAATGCGTAGTAGATTCTCGCCCCGGTGAGGATTTGCCCATTCACCGCCCCCAGCGCCGAGACGCAGATCAGGATGCTGACGGCCTTGCCGGCCCAATCGCCGAGTGCGAAAGCCAGCACGTCGGCCGCGGCCGTCGGGCGCCGCGCCCCGGCGAGCCCCAGGGCGTTGACGAAAGCCAGATTCACCAGCACGTAGATGAGCGCCACGGCGATCGTTCCCAGCAGCAGGGCGCGGAGGATGTTCTTCCGGGGATTTTTCAGCTCGGCGCCGACGTAGGCCATTTCGTTCCAACCGCCGAAAACGAACAGCACGAAAATCATCGCCAGGCCGAAGTGCGAGAGCGAGAACTCGGCCGGCGCCGGTTCGGAAGCTGCTTCAGCCGGCCCGGTCGAAAGCAGTCCGATGACGACGATTGCCGCCAGCCCGAGCACTTTTACGGTGGTGAGAATGTTTTGCGTCCATTTACCTTCTCGCACTCCGACGATGTTGACGGCCGAAAGTATGACGATCGAGCCGGCGGCATAGGCCGCCAGAACGTATCCGGCCGCGTCGCCTTTCGCTTGCGGCCAAACATAATTGGCGTATTCGGCGAAGGCATAGGCCATCGCTCCGATCGAGCCGGGCCGCACGATCCAGAGTTGGCACCAAGCGAAGAGGAATCCGACTTTTCGGCCCAGCGCCTTGGTCAGATAGACGTAGTCGCCGCCTGCTTTCGGATAAGCGGTGGCCAATTCGGCGTAGCAGAGCGCTCCGAGCAGCGAGAGCAGGCCGCCGAGCAGCCAGAGGCCGAGCAGCAAGAGCGTGTTGGGCGTCAACCGGGCGATTTCAGGGCTGCTGCGATATATGCCCGCACCAATTATGATGCCCACGATGATGCATGTCGTGTCGAACAGGGTCAGTTGCCGGCGGGGCGCGTCCTCGGACGGGGATTTATTCATCGAAAGATACTTTTCGCGGATGTCTGGACGGGAACACGGAAAATGGTAGGATAACACGCAAACCAAAAAGATACATTATTGACTGTCAGATAATAAAATGCCGTTATAGCCTCCGGCTATCGTTCGCGGCACTATCAGATTGGCAGTCGTTAGCCGGGGGTGATAACCCTCATCCGGGGAGTTGTTTCGCATGGGTAAAAAGGAAGAAGCCATCGAGGTCGAGGGTTCTGTAACCGAAGCCTTGGCAAATACGAGATTTAGAGTTCAACTCGAAAGCGGACACACGATAATCGCCCACGTCGCCGGCAAGATGCGGAAGCACTTTATTCGCATCGTTCCCGGCGATCGGGTGCGGGTGGAGCTTTCGCCCTACGATCTTACCAAGGGGCGGATTACATTCCGCGAGCGCTAACCCCCCCCCCGGTCGGTCGCGGCGGCATTTTTCAAGGAATAATCTCCCCTTTGCTCGCGGCGGCATTTTTTCACCAATAATTTACTGGCCCCGGGCGAATTACTGCCGTAAACTTATTCATCTTAAGACTTGCATCCTGTTTTGACGCTCCGTCGCGGGAGCGTAAAAAAGGTTGTCTGAATTTCAATCCGTAATCCCCCGTTTTAAGAATCTCATTATACAGGAGATCGAGCCGTGAAAAAGTATCTGTTGACGATGCTCGTTGTAGCGATGTTGTTGGGGCTTGCCAATCCGTTGGCCGCCCAGAACGAAATGAAACCAGTGCTGACGATTTCTTTTTCCGGCTATGACGAACTAATGAGCAGCATCGCCATGTTCGGCCGGCTGGGCGGGAATCCCGACCTCGACAAAGGCATGGATTTCATGTTGCAGATGGCGACCCAGGGGCGGGGCCTGACCGGCGTCGATAAATCCCAGCCCTGGGGCGGAGCGTTCATGGCCGACGAACAAGATCAACTGAAGTTCTACTGCTTCGTTCCCGTCACCGAGTTGAAGCAAGTGGTCGAAACCGGCCAGGCTATTCAAGCCATTAGAGACGTCGAGTTGGACGGCGACGTGTATAAAATCCAGGCCGGCGAACAGACCCTCTACGCCCGGCAAATAGGGAAGTGGGCATTCATCTGCCAGGATAAAGAGACGCTTTCTCAAGTGATCGACGATCCGCTGAAGCTGCTCGGCGAGATGCCGAAGAACTACGCGCTGGCGTTTCGGGCGTCGGCGAAAAACGCCCCGCAATCGCTGCGCGACCAGTTGCTGGCCCAGATTCGGGCGGGTTTCGAACTGGGTATGGCCCGAACCCCAGGCGAAACCGACGAACAATACGAATTCCGCACCACCGCCGCAAAACAGAGCCTCGAGCAACTCACCACGTTGTTCAAGGAAACCGACGAAGTCATGCTCGGCTTGAAAGTCGATCAGAGCCGGAACGCCTGCTATCTCGATTTCGAGCTGATCGCCCTGGAGGGGACGAAGCTGGCCGAGCAAATGTCGTTGATGAAGCCGGGCAAGTCGAAATTCGGCGGCTTCTACCTGACCGAGGCCGCAATGACTGCCGGCTCCATCGGTGCCATGGCCGACTCCGACGTCGCCCAGGCCAAGAGCGGCTTGGCCGCCCTCCGCCAGTCGATGGTGGCGTGGCTCGGCGAACAGGACATTTCCGAGCAAGACTTTAAGGCCGTCTCGACCTTGCTCGACTCGGTTGTCGAGTGCCTCAACAAGACCGTCGAAACCAAGAAAACCGACAGCGGCATGTCGCTGCTGCTCGATCCGAAAGCGGTGACGCTGATCGCGGGTCTTTCCATTGCCGGCGGCGACGATCTAGAAAAGGCCGTCGTCGATTTTATCGCCGAGCTGGAGAAGTCCGATCCGGAATCGGCCAAGCTGTTCAAGCTCAACGCCGAGACCTATCAAGAGATTCGCCTGCATCAGTTCTCCATGCCCTCGCCCGACCCGAAACTGGAAGCCATGTTTGGCGAGCGGTTCGAGGCGGTGCTGGGGATAACCGACGACCGGTTGTATTTCGCCGCCGGCCGCGACGCGGTTAAATCGCTCAAGGAGGCGATGGACCGCTCGAAGTCGCTGGAGGACAAGGAAGTGCCGCCCACGCGAGTTTCGCTCTCGGCCGCCCCGATCGCCAAATTCTTCGCCGAAGTCGCCCCCAGCCATGAGGTCCAAACGATTGCCGGCATGCTTTCGACCGTCCTCGAAGAAGCAAACGGCAAAGACCACCTGCTGCTTACCGCCACCCCGATCGAACGCGGTTTTCGTCTCCGGCTGGAATTGGAAGAAGGTCTGTTGAAGGCCCTTTCCGCGCTTGGTTCGCAGTTGGGCGGGATGGCGCAGTGAATGTAATCGAGCGACAAGGATAACATCGTTCAACGCCCCGCGGCCCGCGCCGCGGGGCGTTTTTGTAGCAACCGCCGGTTGCCGCCGGCCGTCTATCGGGTAAAATCTCGCCTGTTCCGCGGCAACATCCTTCACCCGTCAATTAAACACCGCTTATGCCGTCTTTCCGCACTGAAATCGCCGGAGTTTCCATTGCCGAACTCGTTCGCCGGTTCGGCACGCCGACGTTTGTCTACGATGCCGAGACGATCCGCCGTCGCATCGCCGACCTGACCGCCTTCGACGTCGTCCGCTACGCTCAAAAGGCTTGCTCGAACCTGGCCGTTCTCGATTTGATTCGCCGGCGCGGGGCGCTGGTCGATGCGGTCAGCGCGGGCGAGGTCCGCCGCGCGTTGGCCGCCGGGTTCCAGCCGGCCGGCGACCCGCCGCCGATCGTCTACACGGCCGATGTTTTCGACGCCGAATCGCTCGATCTCTGCGTCGAACTCGGCGTGCACGTCAATTGCGGCTCGCCGGACATGATCGACCAGTACGGCCGACGCGCGCCGGGACGGGGAATTACCCTGCGGGTCAATCCCGGCTTCGGCCACGGCGAAACCCGAAAAACCAACACCGGCGGCGAGGAATCGAAACACGGCGTCTGGCACGAACAAATCGCCGATTGCCTCCGGCTCGCCGAACGGCGCCGCCTGACAATCGACGGGCTGCACATGCACATCGGCTCGGGGTCGGACATGGAGCATCTGGCGAAGGTCTGCGGCGCGATGGAGCGCGCGGCAACCCAAGTCGGCGGCTCGCTGCGATATATCAGCACCGGAGGCGGATTGCCGACCGTCTATCGACCGACCGACGCGCCCGTCGACACGGCCGAATATTTCGCCTTGTGGGACGCGGCCCGAAAACGGATCGAACGGCGAATCGGCCGTCCGCTGCTGTTGGAGATCGAGCCGGGGCGCTATCTCACCGCCGAGAGCGGTTATCTGATCGCCGAGATTCGCGCGGTCAAGCGTCAAGGGGGGAACACGTTTTATCTGCTCGATGCGGGCTTCAACAATCTCGCCCGGCCTATACTATACGGCGCGTATCATCCGATTTCTCTGGCGCCCAACGGCGCGGCGGCGGAGCGGGGCGAGTTGGACGTGGTCGTCGGCGGCCCGCTTTGCGAGTCCGGCGATATTTTCACGCAATCCGAGGGCGGATTCATCGCCCCGCGCCGACTGCCCGAGGCCAAAGTCGGCGAGTTCCTGGTGATCGAATGCGCCGGGGCCTACGGCTTCGCCATGTCGTCGAACTACAACTCGAAGCCCTTGGCCGCCGAGGTGTTGATCGACTCGGCCCGGCCGCATCTGATCCGCCGGCGCCAGACCTTCGAGGACATGGTGCGGGGCGAGGAGATTCCGCAAGCCTGACGCTTGCCGGTGGACAGTTTCATTTTCGGCGGTTAAGATATGTGCAGCACTTCAGCCGCATGAAGTAAAACGCCGCAATCTCCCCGCAACCGCGGTCGCGGGGCGTTTCGATTCACCGACTTTATCGAGCTGACTATCAGCAGCCACGCTTCTTATGGAGAAAACAACCATGAGCGGCCGTCTTTTGTCAATTTCATTGCTTGCGCTGATTGCCGCGGCTTCGATTTCGCTTTCAGCCGTTCGAAGCCGAGCCGAGGACGAAGCGTTCCGCTTCACCGCGGAGCGTGCGTCGCAATTCGCCCGGCTCGCGCTGAAGGGGATCACCCAGGAGTTTCCCAACAAGCCGGGCCATGTGATTAACGACGCCGCCGACGTGAAGCGGCCGAAAGACTTGTATCCCGCTTTTTACGGCTCTTTCGATTGGCATTCCTCGGTCCACGGCCATTGGATGCTAGTGCGGCTGCTGCGGATGTTTCCCGACTTGCCCGAGGCCAAGGAAATCCGCGATACGCTGAACGGACACCTCACGTCCGAAAACCTGCGGATCGAGGCCGATTATTTCACCCAACCGAACCGCGCCTCGTTCGAGCGGACTTACGGTTGGGCCTGGCTCTTGAAACTGGCCGAGGAACTGCACGGCTGGGACGATCCGGACGGCCATCGCTGGGCGGAAAACTTGCGGCCTCTCGCCGCCGTCATCGTCAAGGGCTACCTTGATTACATGCCGAAGCAAACCTATCCGATCCGCACCGGGGTGCATCCGAACACGGCCTTCGGACTGGCATTCGCGCTGGACTACGCCCGGACGACCGGCAACCGGCCGCTGGCCGACCTGCTCGTCGAGCGGAGCCGGACGTACTATGCCGCCGACGCCGCGATACCGGCCGCCTGGGAGCCTGACGGGACCGACTTTTTTTCGCCCAGCCTGCTCGAGGCCGACCTCATGCGGCGAGTCCTTTCGCCGTCGGAGTTCCCCGGCTGGCTGCGCCGCTTTTTGCCGGGCATCGAACGCGGCGAACCGAAATCGCTGATGAACCCCGCCGCCGTCGCCGATCGATCCGACCCGCTGCTGGTGCATCTCGACGGCTTGAACTTGAGCAGGGCATGGTGCATGCGGTGCATCGCCGCGGCGCTGCCCGAGGACGATCCGATCCGAAACGTCATTGCCGAGGCGGCCGCACGACACGCCGAGGCCGCGCTCGCTCACGTCGCCAGCGGAGATTACGCCGGCGAACACTGGCTGGCTTCCTTCGCCGTTTACATGCTCTCAACCCCGTGAGCTTCCGAAAAATGATTTTATTGCAAAAACGCTTGGAAATGTAACATATCTGCTTCTCCGTGAAGGATGTTTCACTATTTACCGTGTAACGCACATGAATCCCCAACATTCAGAATCGAATGTAAAAAAATATTTCCTCGTCACCGGCGCATCGACCGGCATCGGCCGGGCATGCGCGTTGGAGCTGGACCGGCTCGGCTATTGCGTTTTCGCCGGGGTGCGGTCGGACGAAGCGGCCCAACGGTTGCGAACCGAGGCTACCGAACGTCTCCAGCCGGTGCGGCTCGACGTGACCGATTCGGGGCAGATCGCCGCCGCATTGGAGACGATTGCCGCCGCCGTGGGCGAGGCCGGACTGGCCGGGTTGGTCAACAATGCCGGCATCGGCGTGCCCGGCCCCTGGGAACTACTCCCCGTCGAGGCTTTTCGAAATCAACTCGAAGTGAACGTCATTGGCCAGATGGCCGTCACCCAGGCGTTTTTGCCGCTGTTGCGCAAGGGTCGCGGGCGAGTGGTCAACATCAGTTCGGTCAACGGCGGCATGGCCGTGCCTTATCTGGGCGCGTATTCCGCCTCGAAGTTCGCCCTGGAGGCGTTCAACGATTCTCTGCGCACCGAGGTGCGAAACTTCGGCATCCGAGTCTCGTCGGTGGCGCCGGCCGCGACCGACACGCCGATTTGGGAGAAATCGGCCACACTGGCCGCTCAAATATCGACCGGCATCGATCCCGACGTATTCGCGCTTTATGAAGCCGACATTGCGGCGATGCGAAAAGCCGCGATGGATTCCGCCCGCAACGCCGCCCCGGTCGAGCAAGTCGTCAAGGCGGTCGTCCACGCCCTGACGGCGAAGCGGCCGAAAACGCACTATTACCTCGGCTGGGACGTCCGTTTTTGCTTCAAATGTCTGAAAATGATCTCCGACCGAATGCGCGACCGACTCATACGACATCTCATCGGCGTGCGGTGACGTGCGGACGGTGTGTGAAAACGCAGCTTCAAGGTGCGTTCTTACCCAACTTCGTGGAGCAATTTCAGCAGGGCGTTTCTTCAACGCCGGCCTCGGCGTTCGCTTTGCGCGCCAAAACGAAGAGCAAATCGCCGAGACGGTTTATGTAGGCCGACAGCGAAGGGGATACGGCCGCAGGTTCCACTTGGGCAAGCGCGGCCAGCCGCCGCTCGGCACGGCGGCACACCGCCCTGGCGACGTGCATCCATGCCGCCGCCGGACAACCGCCGGGTACGATGAACGTCGTCAGCGGTGCGAGATTTTCGCTGTGGCCGTCGATGGCGCGTTCTAGCCGTTCGATTTCCGCCGCGCCGACCGCATCGGCCCGACCGGCCGACGGTGCGGAAACCAGTTCGGCGCGAATCGGAACCATCAGCCGCTGAATCTCCATCAGCAACGCCGCCGTGCTTTCGGCTACCCCCTGGCAACGGACCGCCCCGAGCAGCGAGTCGAGTTCATCCAATTCGCCGCAGGCTTCCAGGCGCGCCGCGTTCTTCGGCACGCGGCGCCCGGAGGGCAGGTCGGTTTTTCCGTCGTCGCCGGCGCGTGTGTAAATTGTCATGGTTAAAATATAGCCGCAACAGATCCGAATTACGCCGTCTGCTTCAAGTCGTCGAAGTGTATCTGATACAGGCGGCGATACAGCTCGCAGCGGGCGAGAAGCTCGTCGTGGCTGCCTGCATCGAGAATCCGACCGCCGTCCATCACCACGATCCGATCGGCCAGCGAAAGGATCGAAAGTCGGTGGGTAATCATGATCGTGGTGCGGCCGCGGGTGAACTTTTCCAGCACAAGTTGAATCGCCTGCTCGCTTTCCAGATCGACTTGGCTGGTGGCCTCGTCGAGGATCATGATGGCGGGGTCGCGGAGAATCGCCCGGGCCAGGGCAATCCGCTGCCGCTGTCCGCCCGAAAGCCGGTTGCCCAACGCGCCGGCCAGGGTGTCGTAGCCGTCGGGCAGGTCGTTCTCGATGAAGCGGTGGGCGTGCGCCTGCCGGGCCGCCTCGATCACCTGCTCGCGCGTGGCGTCGGCGGCGCCGTAGCTGATGTTGTTGTAAATCGTATCGTCGAAGAGCATCGTCTCCTGGGTGACCAGTCCGATTTGCTTCCGCAGGTCGCGGATGCGGATGTCGGTCAGGGGGACGCCGTCGAGCTTGACCGCGCCCGCGGTCGGATCGGCGAAGCGCGGCACGAGGTTGGCCAGCGTGCTCTTGCCGCAGCCGTTCGGCCCGACCACGGCGATCGTCTCGCCGAAAGCGATCGACAGATTGATGTTTTCAAGAACGGTTTTATCGGGGTTATAGGCAAAGCTGACGTTCTCGAAGGTCAAATCGCGGTGGTGGCGCGGCACGGCGACGGGCTGTTGCGGCTCGCGCACGGCCGGCCGCCGGTCGAGCCGCGCGAATATCCGGTCGGCCGCCGCACTGCCGGCCTGTAAACTGCTGAAAATACTGGACATTTTCCGCAAGGGATCGGCCATGCCGGCCATCATCACGAAAAACGTCAGCATCGCGCCGCGGCTGAGCGGCATGTCGCTCATGCGGATGCCGAACAGATGGGTTTCGCGCGAAAGGATCAGCCAGGCGCCGGCGGTCATGGCCACCGAAATCGTGGCGATGCCGAGCATCTCGGTCAACGGATGGCTGAGCGAATTGTAGCGGACGATGCGCATGGCCTTGTGGTAATAGCGTTTGTTGTTTTCGTGGAATCGGGTGCGTTCGCGCCGCTCGTTGGTGAAGGCTTTGACGATTTTTATGCTGCGGAAGGTTTCTTCCAAGGTTCCGTAGATCAGGGCCATTTCCTCCATTGCCCGGCGGTTCGCCCGTTTGAGCATCTTCGCCAGCCAGCGGATCGAGAAGACGGCGATTGGCGTGATAATCATCGTCAGCAGCAACAATCGCCAGCAAATGAACGTAGCGGCGGCCAAACAGGCGAACATCTTTAGCGGCTCGCGCACCATGCGGCCGAAAAGCGACTCCAGACCCGACGACACTTGATTCATGTCGTTGGTGAAGCGGCTCATCAGATCGGCGGTGCCGTCCTTTGTGAAGGCGGCCAGGTCCATTTTCAAGGTGCGGCGGTAGAACAATTTCCGCAGGTCGAAGGCTGCCAGTTGCGCCATCCGGCCCACCAACACGCCGTTGAGCACCAGGAATAAGTCTTTTATCAGGGTGCCGGCCAGCAGCAGGCCGGTAACGACCAGCAGGGTTTGGAACGGCGTCTGGGGCAGATATGCGTCGATGTAGGGTTTGGCGATTTCGCAACCCCGCAAGCTGGTTTTGGCGGAGGCCAATTCCGTTTGCAGGTCGGCGACGCGGCGTTGCACGTTCCGGAGTTGTTGCGCATCGCTCCGGTCGAGCGCGGCAAGTTGAGCGTCGGCCTCGGTCAATTCGACTGATTTTTCAGCAATGATCGCTTGGTTTTCGGCGATGCGCTGGTCGATCCACTGCTGCATCGACTTGTCTTCGAAAATGACTTCGACGATCGGATATACGGCGCCGATGTTCGCCACCCAAAATATCGCCACCAACAAGGCGGAAATCAACGATGCGGCAAACGTAAACTTGTAGCGTATCGCCATCCGCACAACGCGACCGAAATTCATGGAAGGCAACCCCTTGAGTGGTATGATTCAAGCTCGCGAGCTTGGCTTCAGCCGGTAATCGGCCGGAGAATAAACCCCTTGGCAAACCCGCGAAGGTATTTAGTTTCCATTGCGGAAAGTTCCGCAACAAATCGATTTTGTGCAGTTGGGCAGGGTAATAAACCCGGCCGACGGCAACACTTGTAGCAAATTTCGCCGTTTTCTCCAATAGCGGGAATTTATTGAATGCTCGATGGGTGTATTTCTTCCCAAATTAACCGCACGGAGGGCGTGGATTCGGGCGAAAAGCTTTAGATGTGTCCGAAAACGACCAGCGGAGGGCGATTTTTCCCGATAATTCCCAGGGAAATCGCCCACCTAATGGCGGGGTAAACCGCGGTTCGCTTGACGATCGGCAAAACGGTGTGTCTTTTTCAGCGGTAAATCGTATACAATGCCTCATATTCCGACCAAAGTCAGCTTTGCGAACGATAATATCGTCGGAACTCAAACTGGCAAAATACCCCCCGACTAACACAACACAGGAGCAACCCGTGCTGCTTGGCGAACCACCGCGAACACAGGCCGACTTGAACTTCTCGCTGCTGGGCATACCGGTTCGTGTTCATCCGTTCTTTTGGTTGATGGCTCTTTTGCTGGGTTTCAGGGCGGGTGATGCGCCTGCGGTGATTATTTGGATAGTCGCCGTCTTCGTGGGCGTGCTGTTCCATGAAATGGGACACGCCGTGACGATGAGGGCATACGGCTACTACCCCTGGATCACCCTCTACGGACTCGGCGGGCTGGCATCTTACGACCAACGCTACGGATCGCGCGGCGGGGCGCTTCAACAAATCCTCATCTCCCTGGCCGGTCCCGGGGCGGGTTTCCTGCTGGCCGGACTGCTGCTGCTGGGCGTCGTTTTGGCCGGACATCGAGAAGGCGTGTGGTTTAGCGGCCCCGGAAATATCTTCCCTTTGGTCGACCTGCCAAACCCAACCGTGCAACTATTGATCCGGCAACTGCTTTTTGTCTGCATCGCCTGGGGCATACTCAACCTGTTGCCGATCTATCCGCTCGACGGAGGGCAAGTCGCCCGGGAAATATTCGTTTACCTCAATCCACGCGAAGGCATACGCTTGTCACTGCAAATGTCGATCCTGTTCGCCGGCATGGTGGCCGTCTACTGGTTGTTCACCTTCAAGACGATATTTGTGCCGCTGCTGTTCGGCTATCTCGCCTATTCAAGCTACCAGACGCTGCGGTTTTATAGCCCGCCCGGCCGGTGGTAAGGTGATGTAAAACAATAAATGAAACCTGCACGATAGTCGGCGGCTAACAGCCGCCGGTGGGAAAACGCGCGCATTTCCACCGTATTCCGGAAGCGGTTTATTGAGAGTCATGTGGCTACTGCCGGGAAAAACGCACGCCGGTTGCGACCGGCGGGGTGGAAAACGCCGCAATTCCCCCGCGAGCGCAGTCGCGGGGCGTTTCGAGCACCAACGTTATCAAGCTGACTCATCGGCTGATAAGCTTGTACTCCAACCCCGTGCGTTTCGAGCACCGACGTTATCAAGCTGACTCTCAATACCTCCGTCTACGATGTATGACGAAGCACTAGTCCAACAATCCATAGTTCGCCAGTGTTGCCCGCAGCTTTGATTCTTCCGTCTCGGGCAGCGGCGTCATCGGCAGGCGCAGCTCGCCGGTGTCGCGGCCGAGAAGGCGCATCGCCGTCTTGATCGGGATCGGATTGGTCGCCAGCGAGAGCATGTCGCGGCAGAGCGGGAAGAGTTTGTAGTGCAGCCGCCGGGCCTCGGCCGGCTCGCCCGCGTCGAACGCCTCGACCAGGGCAATCATGTCCTTCGGTACGATATTTCCCACGACGGAAATCACGCCTCGGGCGCCGATGGACATGAGCGGCAGCGTGAGGCTGTCGTCGCCGCTGAGCACGGTCAGATCGGTGGCGGCGATGATTTGCGACGCCTGATCGAGCGAGCCGGTGGCTTCCTTGACCATCGTGATGTTCCGCAGCTTGGCCATGCGGACGATCGTTTCCGGCTCGATATTTTTACCGGTGCGGCCGGGGATGTTGTAGACGCAGATGGGGATTTCGATGGCCTCGGCCAGGGCCTTGAAGTGTTGGAAAAAGCCCTCCTGCGTCGGTTTGTTGTAGTATGGGGCGACGACCAGCGCGGCGTCGGCCCCGGTCTCGGCTGCCCAACGGGTAAGCCGCAAGGCTTCGTCGGTGCTATTCGATCCGGTGCCCGCCATGACCTTTATTCGCCCGGCCGCCGCCTCGACAACGGCCGAGATCACCCGGCGATGCTCGTCGTGCGAGAGCGTGGGGCATTCGCCCGTCGTGCCAACCGGACAGACGCATTTCGTGCCGGCGGCAATTTGAAACTCGACCTGTTTTTGTAGAGCGTCGAAATCGACCTGTCCATCGCGGAAAGGAGTCGTTAAAGCAACGGAGAGACCGGAGAAGTTTTCGCTGCGAGTGCTCATGTTTAGTTGTCAGTTATCAGTTGTTAGTTTTCAGTTATCAAAAAATGATTGATAGCTGAAGACTGACAACCAACAGCTCACGCCACAAGCCACTTCATTTCGCGGACGGCCTCTTGCAGGCCGACCATGAACGCCCGGGCGATGATGCTATGGCCGATGTTCAGTTCGTGCATGCCGTCGATGGCCGCCACCGGTTGGACGTTGCGATAAGTCAACCCGTGCCCGGCGTGCAACGCCAAGCCCGATTGGACGACCAGGGCGCTGACCTGTTGGAGATTTTCGAGTTCCTTCTCCCGGGCAATCCCCGGCCTGGCCAGGGCATATTGGCCGGTGTGCAGTTCGACCGCATCGACTTTCATCTTCGCGGCTTGCTCGATCTGGCGGGGGTCGGGATCGAGAAACAGACTGACCGAAATGCCGGCCTCGCGGAGCCGTTCGACGGCCGATGCCACCCGGTCGTAATTGCCGACGATGTCCAGCCCGCCCTCGGTGGTGATCTCTTCGCGTTTTTCGGGCACGAGCGTCGCTTGGTCGGGCTTCGTCTGACAGGCGATTTCGACAATCTCCGCTTCGCAGGCCATCTCCAGATTCAGCTTAACCGTGACGGTTTCCCGTAGGATTCGCAGATCGCGGTCGCCGATGTGGCGGCGGTCCTCGCGGAGATGGATGGTGATGCCGTCGGCGCCGCCCAATTCGGCCAGGGCGGCCGCCCAAACGGGGTCCGGCTCGTTAGTCCGTCGGGCCTGACGGACCGTGGCCACGTGGTCGATGTTTACGCCTAGTTCTACCATGCGAGAGATTATAGTTTTCGTAGGACAGATTGACAACCTGTCCAGCATTCCGCGGGACAAAAGGATGTAGGACAGGTTGGTAACCTGTCCAGTACGCGGGACAGGTTAACAACCTGTCCTACGGTGCTATCGGTGTTGATCGGGGCGGCCGGAGATTATCGTTTGCTCGTCGTTTTTGTCGAAGATCGTCCAGACGGGCGTTTGGGCCTCGAGTTTGGCCATGTATTCGGCGAATTGTTTCTCGCGTTGTTCCTTGACGATTTTTTCGCGGATTTCCACCTGTGCGTCGCGGAAGGGCGTTACCCGCTCCGGCTCGCGAGCGGTAACGCGGATGATGTGCAAGCCGGTGGGGCCTTCGATGATCGGGCTGATCTGTCCGATGGGCAGGGTGAAAATCGCCTGATCGAGTTCCTTGCTGACCAGGCTTCCCTTGACGGTCCATTCACGGCCGCCGCCTTCCGCGGCGGTCAGCCCGCCCGAGCCGCGCTTGGCTACTTCGGCCAGCGGGGCGCCGGCGAGCACCTGATTTCCCATGCGGGCCAGTGCTTCGCGGGCTTCGGCCTTGCCGGGAAAGTCGGCGAAGCGGACCATCAGCTCTTCCCATTTCGCCCGCGCGGGATGGGTGAACTCCTCGACGTGCGAATGATAGTAGCCGATGATTCGGTCGCAGGTGATTTCCTCGTCGGTTTTTATCCGCTGCTGAATCCACTGCTGCGCCAAGGTCCGCTCGCAGAAGGCCCGTTTTTCCTGATCGAGCGAAGTGCCCAGCGAACGCAGCTTCAGGTCCAGTTCGTGGCGGTCGGCTACGCCTGAGTTTTCGATCATTTTTGGGAGTTGCGATTCCTCGAAGGCGTTGAGCAATTGTTCGTGGATTTTCTCCCAGCCTTCGGCCGGTATTATGCGCCGCGCGTCTTCGTAAATCAGCTTTGCCTCGATGATGCCTTTCAGCCGCTGCTGGATGAGCAACTCTCGCTGGGCTTCGAGTTGATCGGCGGGGATGCGGTCTTTGTGTTGTTCGAGCAGCTCGTTGACCGCGCCGAGGACTTCGCTTTCGAGAACGGCGGTGGGACCGACGCGAGCAATGATCCGCGTGCCGGGGCACGGTTTCAGGTTGGCGCGGAGCGATTCGGGCTGGGGCCGCGCGGTTCTTTGCTCGGGCGGCGCCCAGGGGGTCGATTCCGCTGGCCCGCCCACCCAGGAGTCGGGCCGCACGGGCGGAGCGGCGTGGTGCGGCTGAGGCTGCCCGGGCTGAGCCGACTGCGGCCAACTTTGCGCCGATGATGCTCGGCCGGCAAACAAGGCAGCGACAATCGCCAGGGGCCAGATGAGCGAGCTTTTATGCGTTACACGGTAAATAGCGAAACATCCTTCACGGCGAAGCAGATTTGTTACATTTCCAAGCGTTTCCGTAATAATTCGGCGATGCACGGGATGTTCCCCACTGGTTGTCGGATAATAGCCGGAGGCTGACAGCCTCCGAAGCATTACGGACGAGCGTTAGACTTCGTTTTGTGGATACAACGCACATTCCGGAGGCAGTTTGCCTCCGACTATCGGAACAACAATAAGTAGTAAAAATATCCGGGGCGGGATTATAGACGTAGTGTTATTCATTCCGCAACAGCGATTTTACGTTTTCGATAATCTTCGCCGGGTCCGTAAGTTCTTTACCCAGCGGGAGATACGCGCTGCGGCCGTCTACCACGCGCAATCTTCCCTTGACGGCCGACGCCAAACGGCGGATTCTCGGCTCCGACGAATACCAAAACACTACGTATCGTTCTTCCAAATTGATCGACTTGATGCCCCAACGATGGGCGTCGATGCGAAGCTGGGACATTTGGAGTAAATGGCGAACCGGCGGCGGCGGGCTGCCAAAGCGATCCGAAAACTCGACTTCCAGGTCAGACAGATCCGCTTGATGGGCCACTCGGGCAAGACGCCGATAGAGGTCGATTTTCAGCCTCATGTCGGGCACGTAGGAGCGCGGGATGTAGCCCTTGCCCGGCAGGTCGATGTCCACGTCGATCGTGCTTTCCGGCGGCAGGCGTTTTAGCCGGCGGACGGCGTTTTCCAGCAAGTTGCAGTACAATTCGTAGCCGATCGCGGCGATGTGCCCGCTCTGTTCCGAGCCGAGGATATTTCCGGCCCCGCGAATTTCCAGGTCGCGCATGGCGATGGCGAAGCCCGCGCCCAGACGGCTGTATTCCTCGATTGCGCGGAGGCGTTTGGCGGCGTTGGGCGTGAGGTTTTTGTTCGGATCGATCAACAGATGGCAATATGCGCGGTGCTTGTAGCGCCCTACCCGGCCGCGAAGCTGGTGCAGGTCGGCCAGACCGTAGCGGTCGGCCTCGTCGATGAAGATCGTGTTCGCGTTGGGTATGTCCAGCCCGCTCTCGATGATCGTCGTGGCCAGCAGCATATCGGCACGGCGGTCGATGAAGTCGAGCATTACCCGCTCCAGGTCGTGTTCGTGCATCTGTCCGTGAGCGACGGCGATGGCGGCTTCGGGCACGATTTGTCGGAGCCGCCGGGCGATTTTTTCGATGTCCTGCACGCGGTTGTGGGCGAAAAAGATTTGCCCCCCGCGATTCAACTCGCGCAACACGGCCTCGCGGATCAATTCCTGATCGAAGCGGCCGACGCGGGTTTCGACGGCCAGCCGGTCCTCGGGCGGAGTCTGAAGGTTCGAGATGTCGCGCAGCCCGAGCAAACCCATGTGCAGCGTGCGCGGGATGGGCGTGGCCGTCATCGTCAACACGTCCACAATCCGCCGCAACGCCTTGAGCCGCTCTTTCACCTCCACGCCGAACCGCTGTTCTTCGTCGATAATCACCAGGCCGAGATTGCGGAACTTCACGTCGGGCTGGGCCAGCCGGTGCGTGCCGATCACGATGTCGATCGCACCTTGTTCGAGCCGCTCGATGATTTCCTTTTGCTGCCGGCGGGTGGCAAACCGCGAGAGCGAAGCGATCTCGAAGGGGTATTCCGCCATCCGCGCGGTGAATGTGCGGAGGTGTTGCTCGCAGAGCAAGGTGGTAGGCACCAGCACGGCCACTTGGTAGCCGGCGTCGATGGCCTTGAACGCCGCCCGCATCGCCAGCTCGGTCTTGCCGTAGCCCACGTCGCCGCAAAGCAGGCGGTCCATCGGCCGGGCGAGGCACATGTCGCGCTTGATCGCGTCGATCGTGGTCAACTGATCGGCGGTTTCGACGTAGGGGAACGAGGCGTCGAACTCGCGTTGCCATTCGGTGTCGGGCGGATAGGCGATGCCGGGGCGCGACGCGCGTGCCGCCTGGAGGTCGAGCATGTCGGCGGCCAGGTCGGATACGGCCCGCTCGACGCGGTTCTTGCGCCGCTCCCACATTCGCCCTCCGAGTTTGGCCAATTTGGGCCGGCCTTTTGTGCCGCCGACGTATTTTTGCACCAGGCCGATTTTGGTCGCCGGCACATAGAGTTTGGTTTTGGCGTGGAACTCGAGTTCGAGATGCTCCTCGACCTGCCCGTTCTTTTCGAGCAGTTTCATGCCGCGATAGCGTCCTATGCCGTGGCCGACGTGTACGATCAGGTCGCCTTCGCGGAGATCGAGGAAACTATCGATCGCCCTGGAAAGCCGGCGTTGGGGCGTCCGCCGCAGATCGATGCGATGGAACAATTCGCCGCTGCCGATTACCACGATCCGTTCGGAAACCAGTCGGAAACCGTGCGAGAGGTTGCCGAGTTGGTAGTGCAGCCTTCCTTCGGCGGCCGCGGCCGTGACGGCGAAAACGTCTTGCAGACGGCGGATTTCCGCTTCCGTCTGGCAGACGATGTAGACCTGCTGGCCGGCGGTCGCCTCGTCCAACTCGTCGCGGACGCGGTTGATCTCGCCGCTGAATTGTTCGACCGATTCGATCCTCAGCCGGCAAGTCGTTTCCAACGAGGCGGCGGCCACGCCGGAGGCCGTGACCGAGGGAAATCGAAATATCCCCCGCAGCACGTTCGATACTTCGTGCAGCCGCGCGGTTTCCATCCGCTCGACGTATTGCCGGCCCTGGCGCTCCAGTTCCATTGGTTCGACGAGCAGAAACCAGCTTTGCGGCGGCAGATGGTCGGCCAGGTGGGAGCGGTCAACCGTGAATCCCGCACTGCTGGACGGGCCAGCAGTGGCACCCGTCGATTGCCGGCCCACGAGCGTGATTTCCACACTGTCGAGTGATTCGAGGCTCCGTTGGCTGGCGATGTCGAACCGGCGGATCGAATCGATTTCCTCTCCGAAGAATTCGATGCGGACTGGTTCTTCCCAGTCGGGTGCGAAGACGTCGACAATGCCGCCGCGAACGGCGAACTCGCCGGGCAAATCGACCGCCGTGGTGGCGGCCATACCCCCTTCGACCATCCAGCGGGCAAGTTCTTCGATGACTCCCGTTGCTCCGCGCCGCAGCAAACGTGTTTGACGCCGCAGCGTTTCCCGGCTGGGAACCGGCTGCACCAGCGCTTGGATGCCGGCGACGATGATTTTCGGCAACGCGCCGCCGTCGAGCCGTTTCAACAATCGAATCCGGCGGCCGCAATCCTCGTCGCCAGGTAGAGTGTCGATCGACTCACGGGCGGGGAAACGTTCCGGCTCGCATTGCGTGAACAGCTCCAAATCGTCGCGCAGTTCATCGGCTTGCTCTTCCAGCGGACAGACGACCGCCAGCACGGCGGGGCAATGAGCGGCCAGGGCCGCCGCGGCCAGCGCGCAAGACGACCCCCAGACTCCGTCCAGGGTGGCCGCATGACCCGCCCTCATGCTTTCGACGACCTCGGCGAAGCCCTCTTGTCGATTCAGACGCCCTACCAATTCCAACAACCGGCCGGGCGTTTCGGTTGCCGTTTCGGCGCTTGCCATTTCCGGACGGCGTTCCTTGTCGCCGGTTTTTTGCGTTAATCGAGCCTCGAGCGGCGCTGGGGAGTCGCCTCCTCCGATCGGGCCGGACTATGAGCGGCGCTTTCGGCCGCGGCCGCGCTGCGAGCCGCCATCGGGTCGTTTCGACCGATTTTCGAGATTCTTTTCGATCAGCAGCCCGACGGCCTCGTCCCAGGTGGGAATGCCGCGGAACCCGGCCCGGACCGAGCCTCCGTCCGCGACTTGCCTCGCGCGGTCGGCATCCAAATCGTCGTCTTCATCGAGCACCGTGTCGAAATCTTCTTCGTCCGCGATGGCTTCTTCCCCATCTATTTCCCGCGACTTGCTTGCAGTGTCTGGTTTGCGTTTTTTACTTTTTCGCGGACGGCGGCGCTTCGAGCGGCGTTGTTCATCGGCCGGTTCCGATCGCGGTTGATCGAAGTCGTCCGTAGCGCCAAATTCGTCGTCCTCGTTGCTTAGGATCGATACGTCGTCAGCGGGCAGTTTGGCAGCGAAATCATCCACGTCGTCGCTAGCGGCGGGAGCGGGTTTACGGGCATCGTAATCCTTGCCGGGCCGGCGGCGGCGGCGCTTGCGGGACCGCTTTTCCGCCGGCTCCTCGCCAACCGGCTGCGGCACGCCATGTGGTTCCACCCCTTCCGATTCCCAAAGATCAAACGGCTCTTCGAAATCGAATGGCTCGTCAAAGTAGTTCGGCGATTCCTCGCCACGTTCCGGTGTTATCGAGGTCGGACCAGCCGGTTCGGGAACAACGGGTGGCTCGACTTCCACGCGACTCGGTTCGGCCGTCGCGGGCGCAGGTTGGGGTGCAGGTTGGATACCAAGCGCGCCGGCGATTACATCCCAATTGGCGGCCTTCGCCGGCGGCGCACGACGGGGGGATGACGGCTTCGGCGGCTTGGCCGCGGGTGGTTCCTTTGGCTCGGGTTGATGTAGTACTCCATCCGGCGGAGGGGTGGCGCCTATGTCCGACAACAACGAGTCCCAGTGGTTCGTGGGATTTGGGTCTGCCATGTCTGTCATCCAAAAAATATCTCTGCGTTTTGGCCTTCGCCGTCCGATGGGCGGCTCCTGGAAGCCTCTTTGAATTAAGTTAAGTATAGAGTGTTTTGTCCAGATTGAGAAGGAGGCTTCAAAACGAAACATCGGCGACATTACTGTAGTCAACATGATCGCAAAGCGATCGTTGTGACTACACGGCTGGCACAAGACTTAACGCATTTTCATCGACATATTTTTTTATATCCCTTACAATCTTCTTCAGGGTGATAGCTTGAGAATCAGCGAAAACCTGTCCCTGCAAAGTATTGCGAATATCCATTTTGCCGGCTCGGTTTCAAGCTCAAACCTTGATTGGCACGCTCTTAGCACTACGATTGTAACGACAGGAAACCAGCTTTAAGCAAAAAGGGGCTTACCATGCGAAAAATACGCCTAAATTCGTTCGGAATCATGCCGATTGCTCTGCTCGGCATTTTTGTGATTCTAACGGGGCAGGTATTCGGCCAAAGAAACTCAAACACCGGAAAACGCCCCGATCGAGGGCAAAACGCCCCATCCGCACGGCAGCAGAGGCCCGACTCGAACGCTCAGCGTAACAGAGCGACTCAAAACCGTTCGGTTCAACAACGTCAATCAGCGGCGCAGCGTCCAGCTCCCGCCGCTCGCGCGCCGGAGAATCGCGGCCGCCCACAATCGCAGCCGAGTGCGGGCGCGAATCGTTCCGCCGATACCAATCGGCAAAATGTCCAGCGTCAGTCGATGCGCCGTGCGGGATCGCCGCCAGCCGGCGCGGATAAGCCCGGCACGGTGAAGCGGGGCACCCCGGCACAGTCATCCCGCCAGGCTCCCGCCGCTCGCGCGCCGGAGAATCGCGGCCGCCCGCAGGGGCAGCCGAGCGCGGGCGCGAAGCGTTCCGCCGATACCAATCGGCAAAATGTCCGGCGTCAGTCGATGCACCGTGCGGGATCGCCGCCAGCCGGCGCGGATAAGCCCGGCACGGTGAAACGGGGTATCCCGGCACAGTCATCCCGCCAGGCTCCCGCCGCTCGCGCGCCGGAGAACCGCGGCCGCATACAGGGGCAGACGAGCGCGGGCGCGAATCGCTCCCCCGATACCAATCGGCAAAATGTCCAGCGCCAGTCGATGCACCGTGCGGGATCGCCGCCAGCCGGCGCGGATAAGCCCGGCACGGTGAAGCGCGGCACCCCGGCACAGTCTTCCCGCCAGACTCCCGCCGCTCGCGCGCCGGAGAATCGCGGCCGCCCGCAGGGGCAGCCGAGCGCGGGCGCGAAGCGTTCCGCCGATACCAATCGGCAAAATGTCCAGCGCCAGTCGATGCACCGTGCGGGATCGCCGCCAGCCGGCGCGGATAAGCCCGGTGGGGTGAAACGGGGCGATCCCATCACGACGCGAAAGCCTGAAACAAAATTCGAACCGCCGCGCAATAAGCCGCGTGTTCCAGCACCTCACGAATCGAATATCGGACGGAATCCGCGGGAAGATCGTTCGACATCTGACCGTCAGAGGGGCGATATTCCGGGAAAAGGACCGCAGCTCTACCGCAACGACGGCCATCGCGGCGATGTCAAACGGAATAATCCGCCGGACTTCGGCAAGCGACCGATCCCGACGCCTCCGCACGGCAAGGGGGTTCCGCGGCCGAGCGATCGCGGCCGCGATTACCTGCAAGACGTGCGGCAACGCTTAGCGCCGCCGAAAGGTCACAGTCCACACAAGGCCCAGACCCACGTCAATCGCGGATTGCACGTCAATCGCCATACCCCGATGCATAAAGTCGATTTGCATCGGATCAGCAGGGGCAAGTCGGCTAGTTCGATCAAGCTGGCCGAACAATACAGAATGATCCGTCATGGCGACGTGGCGCGCCGCATGGGTTTGTACAAACCTTACGCGCCTCGCCCCGAGTTTCATCGCGGGCTGGTCAGTCCGCACTACCACAAGAATGCCTTCAAGTATCGATATTGGGGGCCGTCGTGGTACGTCGGCGTGCATTGGTATCCGAGATGGGACTCCTGGGTGCGCTGGTCGTGGGGATACTCCTGCGATCCATATTGGGATCCGCGGCCGATCTACTGCCGTCCGATTGTGTATCAGCCCGCGCGTGTTTGGGCCTATTGGGCAACACCGGTCTGGGAGCCGCTGCCCGTGGTCGCCGCCGGCACCTGGGTTGATTTGCCTCCGGCGGCGGTCACCGATCCTCGCCACGACATGCAACTGGTCGCCGTGCGGTTCGTCGATCCCGGCCATCCGGACGAGCAGCTCGGCCCGCGATACCGCGTATGGTTCCGCAACAACGGGGGCCGGACGATTAACGCTCCGTTCGACGTAATGCTTTTTGCGGGAAACGACGCGCAAATCACCGCCCAGCTTCCACAAGCCGGCGTAAGGGTGACCGCGATCGAGCCGGGCGAAGTGCAAAGCGTCGATATTCGCCTGCCTATCGAGGTCTACGAAATCGAACGCGACGAGCAGGGCAACCCCGCCCCGTTCAGCGTCCTTCACGTGCTGGTTGACGCCGGCAATGAGATCATCGAAACGACCGAGGCGAACAACGGCGCGAGCCTGGCTCCGGCCGACATCCTGCCGATCGACCCGGCGGCGTTCGAATTGGACCCCGACGCCGCGAAATCGGGCAGCGAAGTCGTCCTGGCCGGCGAAGGCTTCGGCCCTCAGCCCGGACAGGTAATCCTGATTATCGACAATAAGGAAATCGACGCCGAGATTCTCGGTTGGTACGACATGGGCGTCCGCTTCGTGCTGCCGCAAATCAGGGCCGCCGGTCCGATCGAGGCGGAAGTGGTCGTCGTCCGCGGCGACCGCGCCGCCGCCAACCCGCTCAACATCAGAATCCTCCCTTGACGGAAGGATGCGTTATTTAGCCCCCGGTGAATACACCGGGGGCAGGGCATGACGTACTCGTAGCATTGCCCCCGGTGAATACACTGGGGGCAGGGCATGACGTACTCGTAGCATTGCCCCCGGTGAATACACTGGGGGCAGGGCATGACGTACTCGTAGCATTGCCCCCCGTGTATTCACGGGGGGCTAAATGAACCAATTCTCCTCGTTCCCATGCTCCGCATGGGAACGCACTGCTCGAACGCTCTGAGGTTGTGAAAAAACTGTAGGGTGCGTGAAACGCACCACAACCGGTAGTGCATGGTGCGTTTCACGCACCCTACATATTGTGTTCGCAATGAATGGAAATCAATTTTTTCAC
>Ga0123335_1002717_pt1 | contig 25811 bp, 30 predicted proteins | sample BiotimSIPDNA_2_FD_89707 | JGI IMG/M metagenome (GOLD analysis project Ga0123335, IMG submission 89707) | Anaerobic biogas reactor microbial communites from Washington, USA - Biogas_R2 time_0 SIP DNA | ecosystem: Engineered > Bioreactor > Anaerobic > Unclassified | place: Washington, USA...
CCGCTGCAGTCGTCTTCGTGCTTTCGCTGGTCTTCGGAGCGCTGCTCTCACTGGTTTTCTTCTCTTGTTCCGATGGCGGGTTTTGCCTGCCTTTGTAATCCGTGCAGTAGAATCCCGTGCCCTTGAAGATGATGCCGGCACCCTCGCCGATGAGACGCCTCAACGGACCACCGCACTTCGAACACGTCGTCAAACGATCGCTCGTCATACTCTGGAAGTACTCGAAACGATCACCGCATTTCTCACATTTGTAATCGTACGTCGGCATGATAATAGCAACTTAAAAAACAACAATACCTTAGAAATCAAAAAACAATGCCTGAAAACAACTCTAAAAACAGAATTCTTCAATATAGTGTTTTTCCGAAAATCTTCAACCCGATGGCTCGATTCGCTTGCTTTTTGGACGATGGATTGGTACAGTAATCTGCAAATACGTTCGTAAACTTATCCAGTGGACTACAACTTATGGCAAATCTCCGCGTCAACCTTGCTGGCGTTTCCATGCGCAATCCGATTCTTACCGCTTCAGGCACATTTGGCTACGCGAAGGAATATGAGCACCTGGTTTCCTTTGACAACATTGGCGGCGTTACCGTCAAGGGAGTCTCGCCATTCCCATCCCACGGAAACCCAACGCCCAGAACCACCGAAGTCTATGGTGGAATGCTGAATGCGATCGGACTCCAAAACCCGGGAATCGACAAATTCATCGCGCATCCCGACTACCTCCCCTACCTCAGGACCTTGGATTGCGCCGTATTTGTCAACATCTGGGGAAGGACCATCGAGCAATACGCCGAGGTTGCCAGCCGCCTGGAAGATGAAAAGCAAGGCATCGCAGCACTGGAAATCAACATATCCTGCCCCAATATCAAGGAAGGGGGAATCGCATTCGGGACTGACACCACCCAGGCCGCAGCAGTCGTCAGGGCAGTAAGAAAGGCAACATCGCTCCCGCTTGTCACAAAGCTCTCGCCGAACGTCACTAAAATCTCCGACTTCGCGAAGGCGGCCGTTGATGCAGGCTCGGATATGGTCTCGTTGATCAACACCATCCCGGGCATGGCGATTGACATCGAGCGCCGAACTTTCAAAATCGCCAATAAAACTGGCGGCTTCTCGGGACCGGCACTCAAGCCGATCGCCATCAGGATGGTCTATGAAACCAGAAAGGCGGTCGACGTGCCAATCATCGGAATGGGTGGAGCGTCCTGCGCCGAAGACGTGGTCGAATTCATGATGGCGGGCGCAAATGCAGTCGCCATCGGGACCGCTATCTTCTCAAACCCGAATTGCCTCGCGCAAATCCCGCAAGACCTGAACAACTGGCTTGATAAACATAACGTCAAGGACGTCAACGATATTGTCGGCGTCATGTAGGCGACATGTCGGCCAAAACATGCGGAAATCAAAAATTCCGAAACGCAAAATTCACTTTTTTGCGAATATGCATTATATTAGTAAGTTGACTTGATTTCGCTCATTGAGCACATAACAGACAAAAGAATGAAGGAACGAAGAATGAACGCATTGGCTGAAGAACTGAACCGGACGATACAAGAAGTGAATCCCTACGTTTTCGAGATGCTCTCGGAACGTGGCAAGCGATTCTATTTCCCCAAAGGCATCTTAAGCCAATCCGCCGAAGCAAAAGTCAAGGCAACCAAGTTGAATGCGACTATCGGGGTCGCCATGGAAGACGGCAAGGCGATGTGCCTCCCGTCACTGATCTGCTCACTTCCGGGAATCGATTCCGACGACGCCCTCCTCTACTCGTCCTCGCCTGGAAACCAGAAGCTCAGGGAAGCTTGGAAAATCAAAACCCTCCATGACAACCCGGACCTGGAGGGCATACCGGTGTCGCTCCCAATCGTAACGAGCGGCTTGTCGCACGGCTTGTCGCTTCTCGCAGAAATCTTCGTCAACCCAGGCGATCCGCTCATTTATCCGGACATGAACTGGGGAAACTACGCGCTCAACTACGTGGTAAAATCCGAGGCCGTCCCATGCTTCTATCCGTTCTTCGACAACGGCGGATTCAACACCAAGGCCTTCGGCGAAGCACTGGACAAATACTCCCAAGACAAAAGCAAGATTATCGTCCTGCTCAACTTCCCAAACAATCCAAGCGGATACACGCCCACTGATGCAGAAGGCGATGCCATCGCAAAAGAACTGATCAGGATCGCCGACAAGGGAATCAATGTTGTTGCCATCATCGACGACGCGTATTTCGGCCTGTTCTTCGACGATGCCTGCATGAAGCAATCGATCTTCACCAAGTTGGCCGGCAAGCACGAACGCCTGTTGGCAATCAAGGCAGACGCCGCCACCAAGGAAGTCTATGTCTGGGGACTCAGGGTCGGGTTCGTCAGCATCGCCGTCAAATCCGCCAAGGATCCCAAGCCACTATACGAAGCGATCAACGCCAAGTTCGGCGGTTGCATCCGTGCCGTCATCAGCAATTGTTCCTCGCTTTCCCAGAAGCTGATCCTTCAAGCGCTCAGCTGCCCTTCGTTCTACCAGGAGCGCGAGCAAAAAGTCGCCAAGATGAAGGAACGCGCTTTGAAGGTTCATCAGGTGCTTTCCAATCCAAAGTACGACGATGCATGGACGCCATACCCCTTCAACTCGGGATACTTCATGTGCCTCAAACTCAAGAAGGTCGATGCCGAGAAGTTGCGGGTTTACCTTCTGGACAAGTACGGGGTCGGTACGATTTCAATCACGCCGACCAACTTGAGGATTGCTTTCTCCTGCCTGGAAACCAACGAGATCCAGGATCTTTTCGACCTGATCCACCAGGCTTGCCAGGATTTGGCGCAACTCCCGTAATCCACGAGGAAAACAAAATGCTCCAATTGCCTCTGGACTGGCGTAATGCAATGTCACCTTTCATCCAACAAGGCGAATTGGACAAACTGAACCAATTCCTCGCACAGGAATACCGGGAGCACACCATCTATCCCGACAGGGAGAACCTGCTCAGGGCTTTCTTCGAAACTCCGTACAACCAGGTCAAGGCAGTCATCCTTGCCCAAGACCCCTACCACGGACCGAAGCAAGCCTGTGGACTCGCTTTCGCAGTCCCTAAAACTACAAAACCGCCAGCTTCACTGCGTAATATCATCAAGGAACTGGCGGACGACCTCCAAATCCCAACCCCGACATCGCACGATATCGCACCCTGGGCAAAAAGAGGCGTCCTCATGCTCAACACAATCCTCTCGGTCAGAGCACATGAACCTACTTCACACCAAAGCATGGGATGGGAAAAAGTCTCCGACGCGGCGATACTAGCGCTCTCGGCCAGAAAAAAGCCAGTCGTATTCATCCTGTGGGGCAAGTTTGCCCAGGACAAAAAGGAGTTGATTGACACGTCCAGGCACGCCTGCATCGAAGCCCCGCATCCCTCGCCCCTTGCCGCATACAAGGGATTCTTTGGGTCAAGACCCTTCTCAAAAACAAACCAGCTGCTGAAGGATTTCAACCAAGGCCCCATTGACTGGTCCGTCGATTCAGACCAGCCCGACCTATTCCAATTCTAACATGCAAAGCGTCTTTTCAGTCAGTTTCCAAGCCGTTCTCAGATTGCTTCTGGTGGCATTGGTCGGCTGTGTCCTGGGCAAGACAAAAGTCCTGACCGCCGAAGCCCGTCGCTCCTTGAGCAAGATCATGATTTGGGTGATGCTTCCGTCGTTGCTCATTGTCTCTCTCAGCAAGGAAATCAACGTCGAATCACTGGGCACTTACGCGCCGATACTCCTTTCGGCTCCCGCCGTTTGCCTCGTGGGCTTCCTGATAGGCAAGCTGATGGCGATCATCTTCAGGGTTCCCCCGCACCTCCGTCGCCTGACCATCGCAGGGAACACACTTGGCAATGCAAGCTACATTCCCTTGCCCTTGCTGGCTACGATTTGCGCCACCGCTCCAATGTTCGCCCAGAATCCCGATCAGGCGCGCACCCTGTCGGTCACCTACATTTCCGTATATCTTCTAGGTCATTCACCGATCTTGTGGATATTCGGCTATCCATATCTATCAGGCTGCTCCTGGAGAACGATCTCCTGGAAGCACATGGCAAGTCCTCCCAACTGCGCCTCAATCATCGGCTTGAGCATTGGGTTGATTCCTCCTCTCAGGCAGCTGTTCATCGGTTCCGACGCTCCCCTCAACGTGGTGATGGGCGCCTTGAAATTGCTTTCCGACGGCGTTTTTCCATGTTCGCTGCTGATACTTGGCGCCAATCTCGCGGATCCTCCTCCCCGTGACGAACCCATCCAATGGAATGCCTTCGCGGCCCTGATCACCGGACGCCTGCTCGTCCTGCCATTCTTCGGATTCGCCCTGGCTGGTTGCCTCTGGCACGCCAATCTCATTCCCCGCGATGGATTGTGCGCCCTGATCATCATAGTCGAAACCGCCGTCCCGCCTGCAACAAACCTGGTCATCATGAGCCAAATGCACCAAAAAGGCGAAGCCGCAATGGCACGACTCCTTATCGCGGCCTACGCATGCGCAGTCATCACCCTCACCACAGTCATCGTCTTCGCACTTAAAACAATCGATGCCTGGCTTTGATTATGCGGGCATGATCTATTGTCCGATTCCAAAACACACGGACACCACAATCAATATAAACGAAACTCCGTTGTAGCTGGAATGCAAAATCATCGCTTGGCGCAAGCCTCCGAGACGACGGGCACGCTGCAACATCAAGCCCAAAAAGAAAAGCGCGGGGATAAATTGCCAAATCCCGTGGGCAATCGCAAAGACAAACGCCGAAATGCAGGCGGCACCCCTGCTGCCCAAAGGCAAAACTGCCTCGTACACAATCAGTCGATAGAGGATTTCCTCCATCACTGGCGCCACAACCGTTGTCGAGACCAAGCAGACACACCAGAACAATGCACCTGGTCGAGTCCGTGCCACCTGGACAATCCACTGCTCATGAACTGGAAAGCCTAGCATCTCGCTCAGCAAGGCCATCGCATAATTCATCAACGGCACCACGAAAACGCAGAGCAACAGCATCTGAAGATGACCGAGCAGGCGCTCGCGCGAACCAGCCCGGCCGCGTGCCCAATCAAGGCAATGCCGCCAACCGTAGCGACGCAACGCGCCAGCCAATCCTAGCAAACCAAAACCAACGGGAAAAACCTGGCTTGGGAGCAACGAAACCACCAGCTTCAACCCAACGCCAAGGCAGGACAGGTGCCCCTGAGCCGAAACAAAACGAAACAACAACAAGCCAAGGCACCAGCCTAAGCACGCCAAAAACAATGCACGCCAATACTCAACGCCGGATTCTCCTACTCCCCGATCGACCATTTGTCAACTTCCCAACTCAATTCCTCTTTGAAATATCTCACCGTCACGCGCACGTCCTCCTTCCACCCCTTGCCCGACACCTGCAAAGTCCCGCTCCATTGATCCTTGCCAGCCTTTGAAAGAGTTATCCCGTCAATCGTCACCGATTCCTTGCCAGGCGTTGCTGCCCAAGAGTCGCGTATGGACGTCAAAACTTCACGTTCCACGCGAGCCACGCTGGGTGCCTTCGTGCAACCAATCAAAAACACCATGCTCAAAATCAACGGCAATCCAATCTTTGGGTTCATCGTCTTCATTCCCTGGTGGTTCGTTGTAAAGTTCCCTTCCCTATTCATGCCTATAAAATGCACTGAATCGGATGTTTTTCAAGTGTTTGCCATCATGATCTCGGATGGAATTGCTTGTGTGCCTGAGCCATCCTATTCACATCGGTATGGGTGTAGATTTGCGTTGTCTCCACGCTGGCATGCCCAAGCATTTCCTGGATGACACGCAGATCCGCCCCGTTGTTCAAGAGATGCGTCGCGAAGGAGTGACGCAGCAAATGCGGATAGATCCGCTTCTCGATTCCCGCCAAGCGAGCCGCATCCTGGACAATCATCCATATCCGTTCCCGAGTCAACGGACGACCATTCACAGACAGGAAAAACTCCAGTGCAACGCCGCTTTTGTCATGTTTCGGACGAACTTCGCGCAAATAGCGCAACATCGCCTGGGACGCCTCCTGGCCAAAGGGAACCACCCGCTCCTTGTCTCGCTTCCCCAATACTCGCAAGTACCCTTCATTGAAGTCGACCTTGTCCAAACGCAAGGACGTCAACTCGCTGGCGCGCAACCCGCTGGCGTACAGCACCTCCAATATGGCGCAATTCCGGATCGCCAGCAACTCATGCTTCCCAGAATAGACAGCCAACAACGAATCAACCTCGGATACGCCCAGGAAGTCAGGCAAGACCTGCCACAAACGAGGTCCGTCCATGATCTCAGTAATGTCATGGGAGATCACTTTCTCAAACGCCAAAAAACGGAAGAACACCTTGATCGAGACAAGGCGGCGAGCCAAGGTCGAAGAAGACAACCCGTCAGCCTGCCCCAACTCAAGAAAATCCAAGATGTCGTCACGCACAACTTCACTGAAATCCGACAACTTCAACTCGTTGTCCAAATACCCAAGGAACAATTCCAAATCCGATTTGTAGGCAAGCGCAGTCAGTTCAGACAAGCCGCGCTCAAGACGGATGTGACCAAGAAAATCTCGCAACGAATCAGATAGCATCGCTCATTGCTCCAATCCGCGACGCCCCTCCAAGGCAATCGCCAATGTGGCTGAATCAGCATAACTCAAGTCAGAACCAATCGGAACTCCAGACGCAATCCTCGTGATCTTAACCGAATACGATGAAAATTCACGCGCCAGGAAATGAGCCGTCGCCTCGCCTTCCACATCAGGACTCGTCGCCAAAATCAATTCGCGGATCCCACCTGATTCCAGACGATCGCGCAATTCAGCCAAACGCAAATCATCAGGGCCCTTTCCCGACAAAGGAGACAACTTCCCTCCCAATACGTGGTACAACCCGTGGTAACTCCCCGACCGTTCAAACTGAATAATCTGAGACGCATGCTCAACAACGCACACCAACTCGCGATTGCGACCACAATCCAAACAAACAGGACACAAATCACCCTCGCATATGTTCCCGCATACCGCACAGGCCTTCACAGCCTCACGCAAACTCGACAACACATCGCCGAAATCAGACAACTCCTCGGAAGTCCACGACAACGCAGACAACGCCATGCGCTCGGCACTGCGCTTGCCAACACCGGGAAACCGGCTGAAGTAACCTATCAATCGCTCCAATGGCAGCGGATAATTTGACATCAGTTCTCCAAAAATCGGCGGTTTCCCGCCTGAAACAATCCATCCTTAACTACCCTTCGGACGTCCCCGATGTCTTGACACGAGCAAAAATGATCTCAGTACCTAACGCCTCGTTGATCCGTTTCACAAAGGGCTCGTTCGCCAAAGCCAGCTTCTCCTCCGCCGTAGGCTCGCGGTATTCACCTTGCAAGCCTTCGTCGTCCCGGGGACGATTCTGCGGCAATACGCCTTCGTCACGCAGCACAGGCAACGGCATCGAAGCCTGAGTATCTAGGTTCGAGCCATCATCATTGTCCTGAGGACTATCCAGCTGGGGCATCCTATCAAGAAGATTCGAGGTCGTCAACATCCCCACGCCATCCCCAACGTTATCCAAAGCTTCTGGTGGAACCGGAGGAGGAGGCGCATCATCCTCGACCACGGGCTCAATGATCTTGGCAGAAACCCTTTCGACGACCGGAACGGCTTCTGCCTTGGGAACAGGTCCGGGAGCTGGAGCAGATGGGGACGCCTGGGCAACGGGCGCCGGGGTTGGAGCTGGAACGGGCGCCACCGAAGCCGAAGCCACCACAGTCGGCGCCGGTATGACCACCGGTGTTCTGGGCGGCGGAAGCCGATCCGCAGGAAGAACCCCGCTCAATACATTGAGGCGACCGATGATGTCATCCAGTTGGACACTATGCGCGTCAAGCATCACGCGGGCAAGGACGGTCTCGAAATAGATCCGCTTGTTTAGAGCTGAACGAAACGACCATTCCTGCGCGACAAGCCCCTGCAATATCCGCTGAACAACCTGGGGATCGACTCCGCGGCCGATGTTCAGCAAATCCTGCAATTCCGTCTCGCTGACCTCCAAAAACTTCTCGGGTTCGTTGCAAACCCCTGCGACCATGATGTTCCGAACGTATGAAATCAAGTCGCCGAACAAGCGTTCCAAATCGCGCCCACTATCGGCAAGCTTCTGCAAGACCAGCATCGATCGATTGATGTTGTTCTCAAACAGGCCGGCCGCCATTTCGCGCAATTCCATTCCAGACGCCAGGCCGAACACGTCAATCACGTCTTGTTCGCTGATTAGTTCACCCTCCGCCAATCCGCCACAAAAAGCGATCATCTGGTCGAAAATCGATTGCGCGTCACGCATTCCGCCATCTGCCGCCCGGGCGATTGCCCCTAACGCCGCGTCCTCGACATGGACACCTTCGCCGTCTGCAATCTGGCGCAGCCGCTGTGCGATCAACGGGACGGATATCCGCTTCAGGTCAAAGCGCTGGCATCGGGAAATGATGGTCGGCAGCACCTTGTGGGGTTCCGTGGTGGCGAACAGGAATTTCACGTGCTCGGGGGGCTCCTCCAGCGTCTTGAGCAACGCATTCCAAGCCTGAGGCGTCAACATGTGGACTTCGTCGATGATATAGATCTTGTACTTGCCGTGGGCAGGCGTGTACTGGACGTTTTCACGGATGTCGCGGATATGCTCGACCTTGTTATGGGACGCACCGTCAATCTCAATCACGTCAAGCGAGGTTCCGGCAGCAACTTCAAGGCAACTCTGGCATTGGCAACAGGGTTCGCCACCTTGGTTGTTCGAACAATTCAAGGCCTTCGCGAAAATTCGAGCGCTCGTCGTCTTGCCAATCCCTCGCGAACCAACAAATAGGTAGGCGTGACCAATGCGATTCTGCAAAATGGCATTCTTCAGCGTGCGACTGATATGCTCCTGTCCGACTACTTCCGAAAAAGTCTGAGGCCGCCATTTGCGCGCCAATACCTGATACGCCATTATCCTTCGTCTCCAGGTTGCCCGTACATCCCCTGTTTCGAACCCTGACCAACAACATCACAGGGCACAAAAAAAGTCATGCCGCCTGAATCAGAGGTCCTGACGCCCAAGTAAACCGCTTAGGGCTGCTTTGTTCCCAACCTGACCCGGTTCACAGCGTCCCTGTCGACAGGTTCCGAAACAGACGACACGACAATTTTAAATATATCCCTTCACCATAGTTTTTCCAATCAAACCACCTCTTTTTTTGCGATGTTCCCCCTTGTAGCAAAAACGAGATGTCCATACTGGAAACATCAGGGCAAATTCGGTTCATCCTGTTCCAGCAATTCCATAAAGCCCAGGAATTCGGACCAAGTTGAGATTTGGCAGACTCCCGCCTTGAGCGAGCGTCGATATCCTCGACCACCCATATAGGCCAGGATGATTTTCCTTCCGTTGACCAACCCGGCAGTCTCCCCATATTCGGAAATCATTCCAGACAAATGTTCGTGCAACACCCCGCAAAGCTCCTGATGGGAAGGTCGGTAATCCACGCCCTCTTTCAAGGACTTGAAAATCCACGGGTTGCCAATGGCTCCTCGGGCGACCATCAGACGGTCGCATCCAGTGCCTTCATGCAATTCCCTGCAAGTGGCCACGTCCATAATACCGCCATTCGCCGTCAAGGGAATGCGAAGCCCTTCGCGAACTGCACGAATCACTGAAAATGCAACGGGACCAGAATAGATCCGACTGGCCAGACGACCATGGATCGCAATGCCTTCAACACCGATTTTCTCGAGTTCCTGGCATAGGGCCAATGTCGGCTCCGGATCCACTTCATCGAGGATCCTCAGCTTGACGGTCAGTGGCTTTGCAATCAAATCCCTCAGCAACTTGACGCACTCCAGTGCATGGGCGGGGTTTTTCAGCAATGCCGCTCCAGCCTGTCGCTGAACAACCTTTTTCACGGGGCATCCCATATTGAAGTCGATGGCATCGTAATCCATTGCATCCAACATGGGCGCGGCCTTCGCCAGCAGATCCAGGCGGCTTCCCATCAATTGAGCGGCAAGCCAGCGATCTTCGGGGCATCTTGCCAGGATCGTCGGGTTGTCCTTGTTCCCATAGGCAAGCGCACCCGCATCGATCAGTGCCGTATGGGCGCGATCAAGACCATATCGCCAGCACATCCGGCGAAACGGAACATCCGTATATCCTGCCAACGGCGCCATAATGTATTCGATTGAACCCATCGTCAATTCACCGTTTGTCAATATGCAAAAAAAAGCACGGACACCCGATTCTGCGAATGCCCGTGCGAAAAATGCCCTATGGCTGGGATGTCGATCGGTTCCCGGTCTTATCCGCGCCTGCTCCTCAAATGCCCCTTCTCCATAAAGCCGTCATAGTGCCTCGAAAGCAAATAACCTTCGATTTGACGCATCGTATCCAGGGACACGCCGACGATGATCATCAGGCTGGTGCCACCGAAGAACTGGGCGATCAGGGGCTGGATGCCAACCCATTTGCTCAGCAACATCGGGAGGATGGCCAACGCCGTCAGGAAGATCGCGCCTGCAAAGGTAATCCTGGTCATCGAACGATCCAGGAAATCAGCCGTGTCGTTGCCAGGACGGATTCCGGGAATGTAGCCGCCGTTCTTCTGCAAGTCATCGCTGATCTTGATCGGATTGAATTGGTTGGCAACCCAGAAGAACGAAAACACAAGGATCATCAGGCCGTAGATGATGATGTAGCCTGCGCTACCATACGCAATCAACGGGGCAATCCATTTCACAATCGTCCAATCCGCAGGAAGATAACGCAACAGCATCATCGGGAACGAGAGAATCGCGCCCGCGAAGATGATGGGCATCACGCCGGAGTAGTTGACGCGCAATGGCAAGTAGCTGGTCTGGGCGGCAGTCGTGCCGCCAATGCTCGCGACGCGACGCGCGGCGTAGCGAATCGGAATCTTGCGCAGCCCCTGCGTCAAGGCAACCGTGGCGGCGCATACAACGCAGAACATCACAATCAAAATCAAAAGGTGGATGATCGTCAACTGGTTGTCGCCAGTCGCAGCACCGCCGAACACTTGCTTGAACAAGCTGTTAAGCGCCACCGGCAAGCGGGCGACGATATTGACAGTGATGATCAAAGACGCGCCATTGCCGATTCCGTACTCGGTAATCATCTCGCCAAGCCACATGACCATCATCGAACCAGCAGTCAACGTCAAAACCGTCGAAACCACAAAGAAGAATCCGGGGTTGATCACAACGGGATTCTCAGTTTGCATGCCGATACGACCAGGATTCATCATCGCCGACGAGAACATCACGCCCTGGATCACGCAAATGGCCAGCGTGACGTAACGCATGATCTGGTTATACTTCTGATGACCGCTCTCGCCTTCGCGCATCATGCGCTCCAAGGGAGGCAATACGGGAGTCATCAACTGCATAATGATGGACGCGGAAATGTAAGGCATGATGCCCAATGCGCCAACTGCAAACTGCTCAAGCGCACCACCACTGAACAGATCCAGCAAATCCATCACGCCGCCTTCGCCCCTGTTCGAGCCGAACAACGACTTCAAACCAGCAGGATTGACCCCTGGGCATGGAATCAAACTCGCCAATCGGCATAAGGCAATAATACCAAAGGTGATCAGCAGACGCTTCCTCAACTCGGGTATTCTCAAACAGTTCTTATACGCTGAAATCATGTGAGATTCCTTGTCTGTTTAGTGCCATCGGATTTAACCTGCGACGCCGCGAACGATAGCATGATGAACGCGGCACCGCAAACCTCTCCACAGCAAGTCAATTATCGAAAGATCATTAGTCTTGCTTGGAAGCCTGAGCATTGGCCGCTTCGGCACGACGTGCCTTGCGACGCTCGACTTCGTTGTAAACAGACTTCTCAATCTCGGTGCAAGTACCGCCGACGGCTTCAATCCGTTCCTTCGCGGTGGCACTGAACTTGTCTGCAGTCACATTCAAAGACTTGGTCAATTCGCCATCGCCAAGGATCTTGAGAGGACGCGTGTTCTTGTTCAGCAAACCACGCTTCAGCAATTCATCGCGATCCACAGTCGAACCGGCATCGAAATTCTCTTCCAGGATCGCCAGGTTGACCACGTTGTATTCAAGGTGATTCGGATTCTTGAAGCCGCGCTTCGGCAAGCGGCGGATCAAAGGAATCTGACCACCCTCAAAATACGGACGCCTCGTGTGGCCGCTGCGAGCGCCTGCGCCCTTGTCACCACGACCCGCAGTGCGTCCGTGACCAGAACCGTCGCCACGTCCAACACGCTTGCGCGCCTGGCGAGGAACCGTGTTGTATAATTCGTGAAGTTTCATCGCTATGTTCCTAAGTGTTTCTGACTCGTATTATAGGGAATGACGGTCGCGCTTCGCCAAGACCTCGCTGCGAGTGCGCAACTTCGCAATGGCCTCAAAGGTGGCCTTGACGACGTTCACGGGATTCTTCGATCCCAAGGACTTCGCCAAAACATCCTTGATGCCGCCCAACTCCAAAACGTGACGCATGCCGCCGCCGGCAATCACACCGGTACCCGGTGCGGCAGGGCGAATGATGACGCTGGCACCGCGGAAATCGGCAGCCACAAAGTGGGTAATCGTCGTGCCGAACATCGGAACATCGACGATGTTCTTGCGGGCATGCTCGCCACCCTTGCGAATGGCGTCCGAAACTTCGTTGGCCTTGCCAAAACCCATTCCGACCTTGCCGTTCTTGTCGCCAACGACAACCAAAGCGCTGAAGGAGAAGTTACGACCGCCCTTCACGACCTTGCTGCTGCGGTTGATCGCAACAACACGCTCCTCGTATTCCTGGTCCTGAGCTACAGCACCCACGAAATCCCGAGTATTGACAGGCGCATCCTCGCCTTCAGGTTTCTTAATTTGATCTGCCACGGAATTGTTCTCCTGTTGATCCTTTCCTAGATTCCCGGCTTGCATCGGCATCGACTCTTCTTAGCCGCATCTGGCCAGGCAATAAAGTGACTTAAAACTCCAGACCAGCTTCGCGAGCCGCATCTGCCAAAGCCTTCACGCAACCATGATACTTGAACCCGCCACGATCAAAAACGACCTTCTTGATCTCAAGTCCCAATCCACGCTCAGCAATCAACTTGCCAATCACCTGCGCGCTCTTCATGTTCGCAGCCAGGTTCTGCTCGCGATTCGCCTTCTCAAGAGTCGAGGCACTCGCCAGCGTAATCTGCTTGTCATCATCAATCAGCTGCGCGTAAATGTGCGCGCCAGTACGGCATACGCTCAGGCGTGGAACCTCGGCAGTGCCCTGAACCTTAAAACGCAATCGGCGGTGACGACGATCACGAGCCTGTTTCCTACTCTGTTTGCTCATCCTTAAACTCCAATCTTACAAGGCTGGACTGCAACCCAACCCAATACAAGGTAACTAACCCAACAAGGTTCAATAACAAATGACATGCCAATCAGCTGCCGACCTTCTTGCCGCCCTTAAGGACAATCTTCTCGCCTGCAAAGCGAACGCCCTTGCCATGGTAGGCATCAGGAACACGGAACTTGCGGATGATCGCCGCAACCTGACCAACCTGCTGCTTGTCAATGCCTTCCAAGCTGATCTTAACCTGGTCGGCAACAGTGCACTTGACACCTGCAGGCACTTCGTAGACGACAGGAGTCGAAAAGCCAAGGTTCATAGTCAACGTCTGACCTGCAACCTGAGCACGATATCCAACACCGGACAACTCCAAGTCAATCTTGAAGCCATCGGTAACGCCTACGACCATCGAATTCACTAGACTGCGAACCAACCCATGGTTCATCTTCGACTGGCGAGCATCGTTGGCACGCTTGACATTTATCACATTGCCTTCCTGTTCAAGGCTGATTCCAGCAGGCATCGTGTACGACAACTTCCCCTTGGGGCCCGTTACCGTCACTGCCTGGCCGGCGACTTCAACCTTTGTCGATGCGCCAACCGCTATCGGCTTATTGCCTATTCGTGACATTTTATTTCTCCTTGAAAACCATCCAATTCCAGCGCATTACCAAACGTAGCACAGCAACTCGCCGCCAACGTTCTGCTTACGGGCAGCACGATCAGTCATCAAACCCGATGACGTCGAGAGAACGGCGATGCCGAGACCACCCAGAACGCGAGGAATCTTGTCACTGGGAACATAAACGCGGCACGACGGCTTGCTGACGCGAGTCAAGCCCTCGATGACAGGAACATTGCCCTTGCCCTTGTACTTGAGGACAATCGTCAGTTCCTTCTTGTTATTGCCGATATCCTCCACGCTGTAGTCCGCAATGTAACCAGCTTCCTTCAACGTTTCCGCCAGTGAAGCCTTCATCTTCGAACTTGGCATGGTTGCGCGCGGCAACTTCGCATTCGATGCATTGCGAATGCGGGTCAGCATATCGCTGATGGGATCACTCATGCTCATCTCTTTTCCTCCGAAATATCTTACCAGCTGGCTTTCGTCACGCCCGGAATCTGACCTGTGTTCGCCAATTCACGGAAGCAAATACGGCACAGATGGAACTTGCGGATGTAGGCACGCGGACGACCGCAACGCTCACAGCGGTGATACGCACGACTCGAAAACTTCGGTGTACGCTTCGCCTTGATGACTAAACTCTTCTTCGCCACAGTACGCCCCCTTAATTGTTAGCACCAGCAAACGGCATGCCAAGCAAGCTCAGCAAATCGCGAGCTTCATCATCAGACTTGGCAGTCGTAACTATCGTAACGTTCATTCCAATCGTATGCTTGACCTTGTCAAGATCGATCTCGGTGAAAACCGATTGGTCAGTCAAGCCGAAATTGTAGTTCCCTGCCCCATCAAACGACTTCGGCGAGATACCCCGGAAGTCCCTGACGCGTGGCAACACAATGTTAATCAGGCGATACAGGAAGTTGTACATCACGCCACGCCTAAGCGTAACGCTGGCGCCAACCGCCATGCCCTTGCGCAACTTGAAGTTGGAGACGTTGACGCGAGACTTCGTGATCACAGGCTTCTGCCCGGTAATCAAATTCAGGGTCTCGACGGCAGCCGTCATGACTTCGCGATCCTTGTCAGTCCCGACACCGGTGTTGATCACAATCTTGACCAGCTTCGGAATCTCCATCGGATTCGTGTAGCCGCGCTTCTCCATCAACTGGGGAACCACGGTCTCCTTGTAGTATTCACTCAATGCACTGCTTATCATTTCTTGACCTCGCAATTTCAGCCCTGACCACCGCCCGACCTGGCCTTGCGAGCCTCAGCCCTGGCTTGCCACCTATCCTCGCTCATCACGTTCGAAATGTGAATCATCGCCTCGACTTCCTCAATCCCGCCATTGGGATGAGTCTGGCTGCGGCGAATCGTCTTCTTGCGAATGGCAACACCCTCGACGCACACGCGCTCGGCCTTGCGGTCAACCTTCAATACCTTGCCAACTTTACCACGATCGGCACCCGCTATCACGCGAACCGTCATGTCTTTCTTGATCTTCGCCTTAGACATCTTACAACACCTCCGGCGCCAATGAAACTATCTTCATGAAATTCTTGTCACGCAACTCGCGGGCAACAGGCCCGAAAATACGAGTGCCACGCGGATTGTTCTGATCGTCGATGATCACGGCGGCATTCCGGTCGAAACGAAGGAAGCTGCCATCCGAACGGCGAATGTTGAAGGCGGTGCGCACCACAACGGCACGGACGAGCTCGCCCTTCTTCACGCCGCCGCGCGGCGCGGCCTCCTTGACGGAAGCACGAATCACATCGCCAATCTCGGCAAACTTCTTGCGCTGACCCAACGTACGTATCGCCATGATCTTGCGGGCGCCAGAGTTGTCCGCCACATCCAAGATGGTCTGCATCTGAATCATCTGTCACTCCTCCTCAATCGACTACCGCCGACTTAATGATTTTCACGAGCCGCCAGCGCTTCAGCTTGCTCAGCGGACGTGTTTCCATGATCTCGACGATGTCGCCGGTCTTGGCTTCGTTGTTTTCGTCGTGGACGTAGCACTTGCTCGTAATCTTCACAACCTTGCGGTAGAGAGGATGCGCCACACGACGATCAACGCGCACAACCAACGTCTTGTCCTGCTTGTCCGACACGACCGTCGCGGTGAGAACCTTGCGGAGATTGCGGGCCGGTGCCGCCGCCGTCACTTCTTTGTTGCTTGTCTCTTCTGACATCTTTGAACTACCCTCTGTTATTTCGCAGAACCCTTCGCAAGATTCGCCTGGCGACGAGCCTCGTGCTCAGCGGTCACTGCCAACTTGCGTTCCGCTTCCTGGCGAGCCCTACGTCCCATGCCCGACTTCCGAACCACACCGTCTTCGGCAAGACGACGCGCAGACTTCTCGGTCTCGAGACGGGCAACGTCCTTGCGCAACGTGCGAATACGTGACGAATTCTCTAGCTGACCCGTTTGAAACTGGAGACGGAGATTGAAGATCTCCTTCCTGCATTCCAACAAGGAACGCTCAATTTCCTCGGGTGTCATTTCGCGTATTTCTTTCGCTTTCATCGTTTTCTTCCTATTCCTAACCTTCTGTAAAGCCTTACTTCGCGGCGCGGCTCAGAAAACGGCAACGGAACGGCAACTTGCTGGACGCACGAGCCAAAGCTTCCTTCGCAATCGTCTCCGAACATCCGCTCAACTCGATGATCATGTTGCCGGGACGAATCACGGCAACCCAACCCTCGGGAGCGCCTTTTCCCTTGCCCATGCGGGTCTCAAGGGGCTTCTTGCTGAAAGGCTTGTCAGGAAATACTCGAATCCAGATCTGCCCGCGACGCTGCATGTGACGCGTTGCCGCGATACGTGCAGCCTCGATTTGGTTGGCAGTCAACCAACCACGGTCAAGAACCTGAAGACCATATTCGCCGAAATCCAGCTTATTGCTGCTGCTTGCGATTCCCGCCCGGGACCCGCGCTGAACCTTTCGGTGCTCTACGCGTTTTGGCATCATTGGCATTTTTAGTGTCCTCCCAATTTTGGGGTTTGCATATCCAAACTTTAACTCCGATGAGACCCGCCAGCGTGTGAGCCTCGCTAAATCCAAAGTCGATGTTCGCACGCAACGTGTGCAGCGGAACCTTGCCGTCCTTGTACTGCTCCGTACGAGCAAGTTCGGCGCCGTTCAATCGACCGGCGCAACGGATCTTGATGCCTTCGGCACCACTTCCCATCGCCGTCTGAATCGCGCGCTTCATCGCACGGCGGAACGGAATGCGCTTCACGAGCTGCTGGGCGACCGTCTCGCTGACCAGCTGGGCGTCAATCTCGGCGCAACGGATCTCCTTGATCTCTACCAGGACTTCCTTGTCGCCAACCAACTTGCCCAGCATGTCTTTGATCTTGTCGATGCCGGCGCCCCTCCTGGGGCGTTCGGGCTTGCCATCCGCCGAAACTTCAGGCTTCGCCGGACCAGTGCCGAACTTGCCGGACATGATGATTCCAGGACGAGCCGTGAATATCGTGACCCTGACGCGCTTCGCGAAGCGCTCGATGACGATCTTGCTCACTGCCGCGCCCGACAATTCCTTCGTCAAATGCTCCCGTATCTTCAGGTCCTCCTGCAACAAGGGCCCAAATTGAGCCTTGCGGGCAAACCAACGGGACTTCCAGTCCTTGGTCACTGGAAGACGAAAGCCAATAGGATTTACTTTCTGACCCACTGTGAACTCCTTTTTATGCCTCGTCCGTTACCACAATGCGAATGTGGCTGGTGCGTTTCCTGATGTGTCCGGCGGAACCACGCGCCTTGGGGCGAAAACGCTTCAGCGTCGGACCCTCGCCAATCAATGCTTCCTTGACAACCAGAAGACTGCGGTCAACACCGGCCTTCTCGTCATTTTCGGCATTGGCGATAGCCGACTTCAGCGTCTTCTCGATAAGACGTGCGGCCTTCCGGGGTATCAGACTCACCATGTGCAAGGCTTCGACGGCGCCCTTCCCCTGAATCAGGCGGGCGACTTCACGAGCCTTGTACGGAGAAATCCGTACCTGTTTCGTGACGGCTAACTTTTCCATATCCTTCTTCCTTAACGAAAACGGCAACCCCCTTGTCCAAGCCCCCAGGCCTGGGGAAGGCCGCCAATTAGCATCTCAAACATCAAAACTCACTCCGGTACAACTACGCTTCCCGCAGCCAGCGATGACATCGTTCCAGATACCAATACAGCCGCGCTCATGCTTACCCGTACCTCGACCACACGCACTTTCGCGAGCAACTCATCGCTGCGCCGCAAAACATACGTCATTCCAGACCGCATCCCCGATTGGCTTCCGCGATCCAAAAGAACCATCCCCAACGATTCGTCAACTCCCAAAACCCCGCATCCCTGATTGACCGCCATGCCCTCGCCTCGCCTGGCGACTATCGACAAGGGCTTGAGACTGCTCTCGACAGAACTACGCAAGTCCTGGAGACGACCCATCAGTTCGCGACGCAACGCATCACTGGGACGGAGAACATCCAGTATTGTCGCCAATGACTCCTCGAACTTTCGCAAGCTGGCCTCAACGGCCAATTGGTGGCGGCTGGCCTCGGACAAGGCCTCGATCGCCTCAAGCGAAAGCTTTCCCAAGTCATCACCTTCCTTCTGGCGCAACAAGTGCGCCGCCCGCACTTCGGTCAGCCGAAGCCGCTCTATGACAGATTGGCTCTGAAGGTAAAGATCCGCGTAACTTGAACGAACCCTGTCAAGATCCTTTCGTAACCGCAAAACCTCTGCCTCTAGCTGACCGGCACGCTGCTCGGCCGCTTCCCGTGCCTCCTTCGCTTCCTGAAAAGCCAAGGCAGACACCTGGGGTTCACCCGAACTGGTAAGGTGCGAAAAAACTGTAAAGACCAATAAAATAATCCAACTTCTTAAAAAATCCAATGACTTCGTTATTTTTTTTCGCAAAATCATCGTTCTTGTTCCAAATGTTACTTTTTTTGACATTCCGGCTTGATAGAAGAAAAACTCATAATATAATATAAGGTTTATCTTTTTTCCAAAAGGGACGCCTCGCATAGCCAACCTGCGCTATCTGGCGCCCTGTTTTATGTCCATTCACAAACCAATTGGAGAGTATTCGTGAAAGTTCTGGTCATCAACTCCGGCAGTTCGTCCCTGAAATTCACCTTGTTTGACATGACTAGCAAAACAGTCGTCGCAAAGGGACTTGTGGAGCGAATCGGTTTGAAAACCCCTCATCTGATCTACCAGCCAGGCGACAAGAAATTCGAGGAAGCCCTGACCATCAAGAACCACAGCGAAGCGCTCAAGTCTGTTTGCGACAAGCTGGTCGCCCCCGAGGTCGGTGTCCTCAAGTCTCTTTCGGAAGTCCAGGCGATCGGGCATCGCGTCCTCCACGGCGGCTCCAAGTACACGGCTCCGATCATCGTTAGCGAAGCCGTCAAGGAAGGCATCCGAGACTGTTTCGTTCTCGGACCGCTCCACAACCCCGCCAACCTGGGCGGCATCGAGGCCTGCGAAACAGTTTTCCCAGGCGTGCCCAACGTCGCCGTATTCGACACGGCCTTCCACCAGACAATGGGACCCGAAGCCTACCTCTACGCGATTCCGCGCGAGTATTATGAAAAGTATCAAGTCCGCAAGTATGGATTCCACGGAACAAGCCATAAGTTCGTCTACTTCAACACCTGTGAATTCCTGGGCTTGGATCCCGCCAAGGCAAAGATCATCACCTGCCACCTAGGCAATGGCTCCTCTTTGGCGGCAGTCAACGGCGGCAATGTCCTTGACACCTCAATGGGACTCACCCCGCTGATGGGACTGGTCATGGGAACACGTTGCGGCGACATGGATCCCGCAGTCATGCCTTTCCTCATGAAGAAGACCGGCAAGACCGCTGACGAAATGGACGACATCTTCAACAAGAAGAGCGGACTTCTCGGCGTCTCGGGAATCTCCTCGGACATGCGTGACATCGAAGTCGCAAGGGATTCAGGAAACAAAAATGCCAAGGAAGCATACGCCATGTTCATTCACCGCCTAACCCACTACATCGGTGGTTACTACCTTCTCCTCGGTGGCGCAGACGCAATCGTATTCACAGGCGGAATCGGTGAAAACGGAATCACAACACGTGAAATCATCGCCAAAAAACTCGCCGTTCTCGGAGTGACATTCGACGCCGAAGCCAACAAATCCCGTGGCGAGCAAATCGTTTTCTCCAAGGAAGACTCCACCATCAAGCTCGTCGTCACCCCGACCAACGAAGAGCTGATGATCGCAATGGAAACCGTAAAGCTCACATCCAAATAAGCCCTCTTACCTTAATATTATATAAGTACCAGCAAAAACCAAAACAGGAGCAGGAAAATGGCAGGATTGATGGACAAGCTCTTCCCGAAAGCCGCGGCAGCGAATATGACTCTCGTCCTCCCCGAGGGGCAGGATCCCAGGGTTATGAAGGCCGCCAAGCTTATCGCAGACCAAAAGATCGCCAAAGTCAAGGTTTTGGCAACGCCTGAAGAAGCAAAGGCATCCGCCGAAGGCATTTGCTTCAAAAACTCAAATGTGGAAATCATCGACTGGACCAAGGCGGCGTACTTCAACGAATTGGCAGGTATTCTTTTCGAGCGCCGCAAGGCGAAAGGCATGACGGAAGAAGAAGCCTCCAAGAGAGCCGCCAACCGCTTGTTCTTCGGAAACTTGATGGTCAACAAGGGCTATGCTTCCGGAATGGTCGCGGGCTCTATCGCCTCGACAGGCGACATGCTCCGCTCCGCTTTCAACTGCATCGGAACAGCAAAGGGAATCAAGATGGCATCGTCCTGCTTCCTCATGGACCTATCAACGCCAGCACCAGCCGGCGACGAATCCCTGATCTTCGCCGACTGCGGCGTCAACCCAAACCCCGATGCCGAAGGACTGGTTGACATCGCCATCGCAACGATCAAGACCCATCAGGCACTGATCGGAACGCAACCCAAAGTCGCCTTCCTCTGCTACTCCTCAAAAGGAAGCGCAGCAGGAGAACTCGTTGACAAAATGGCTCAGGCGACAGAACTCACCAAGGCACGTGTCGCAGAAATGGGCCTGGACGCCATCGTCGACGGCGAGCTTCAGGCGGATGCCGCCCTGGTTCCCTCGGTCGCATCCTCAAAGGCTCCCGAATCGCCTCTTCGCGGACAAGCCAACATCCTCATCTTCCCCGACCTCAACTGCGGCAACATCTGCTACAAGATGACCCAGAGACTGGCGAATGCGGAAGCCTATGGCCCGATCCTCCAAGGCGTTGCCAAGCCTGTCAACGACCTATCCAGAGGATGCACGGTGGAAGACATCGTCGGCGTCGCCACCATCACCGCCTGCCAGGCACTTGTCTGCTAAACCGGTTATCGACATCAAGTCGCAACCTTCGGCGGCGATTCCACAAGACAGCGGAATCGCCGCTTTCTTTTTTCATGATTCCACAAGGGAAGCTCAGAACTCGATTCGTCTTTTCTGCTTCCCATCCACCATGACTTCGACCACGACTTTGGGATCATATGGTGCCGAAACCAATTGCACGGAGGCTTGCCTAGGCGTTTCACCGACCACATATTCCACGCAGGAGACAAAGCAGGCATTTTTGCCTTGTCGCCTGACAAGGACCATCGGGCATGGTTGCGGCGGATTGTTCGCCACTCCAGTTCCTCGGATCAGTTTCGTTCCTGTTTCGCCTTTCATCCAGAACCGTCCCAGGCTCTTGTCGTTCTTGAATTCCACGATCCAATCCTGATCCGTCCCGGCGATTTTAGGTTCAGCTATGTGCTGGTATCCGTGGATGCCTTTCGCCAGCGATTCCATCGGCTGGAAATCCAAGCCTTCGATGTCGGACCATTCGCCGAAATTATGCCATGCGTAATCGTAGCAATGTTCGCGATCGGATTGTGCCTGGAAGACATCGACCATGATTCCATCAACCAACGCAACGCTTCGCCGGAAGAGGACGCCTGGCACCATTGTATCGCATTCGGCTTGCGCCAGCACCACGTCGCCCTCTTCTCGGAACGAGGTCAAACGACCTGTTGCCGGGACTTGGGATCGCTCGTCAACGACCACCGTATTGTGGGCAACCGTATGGCGATACCAACTCCCCTGAAGAGCCGCCGCATAGGCAAGGCGCCCTGGATCGGGAGCCTGAAGCCTGCCGGCTGCATAGACATTGAGCACCAACTTGTCGAAATGCCCGTGCCCGCCGCCGTGAGGGCCGTAGTCGAAATGCACATACCAAGGCTGGCCTCCTGGACGGCTTTGCCGCAACACAACCGCGCCCAATCCGGAAAAGTCACGGCTCTTGAGCAAGGTGGAAATATCGACGCCGACCGGCAATACCTCCTTACCGAAAAATACACCCCAGTCGCCGCGCCTTGATATCAGGGAAACCGCCCAGCCATACTCCGGTTTTCCATATCGGCCATACGCCCATTCATAGCTGCCCGCAAAACCCCGCATAGGGGTTGCGTCGCCATCGTTGATGGCCGGGAACGTCAATCCCGGGGTGATGTACGCCAGCGGTGCGTCGAACATCCCAATGAGTCTTGGATTGTCCGTGTAGTCGAGTCCTGCCATCAAGGCTGCTTGAACGGTCCAGATCAGGGCATCAAGGGAATAGAAGTGGTACGATGCCGTTCCTTCGTACCAGAATCCGTCTTCGAGGATGCTTTTCTCCAATTGGAATTCCATGCCGCTATCCCCTTTGAGGGCGTGGTAGATCAGTTCGCTGTCATTGATCGCGAAGCCAATAGCCGCCACGCCGGCATTATGCCAGGTCTGCCAATTGCTGATCCCGGCATCGTGCCTGAGAATCGTCCTTGCGACTTCTTTCAGGAATATGTTCTCGATTTTCTGCTTGTCCTCCTCAGACAGGCAGGGACTGTTGTAAATCAGGTCATACCCCCACGCCACATCGATCACCTGCACCGCCTCGTCAAGGGTTTGCGACAGCATCTTGCCTCCGCTATGGCTTGAGCCGCCACGGACATCGTGATACGTAAATGTTGGATATACTTCTACATAGGCAAGCAGAATCTCCCTGGCGCGGCGTGCGTACTTCTCTTCCCCGCTCAAGGCATAAGCCTGTCCCAAGGCCTTGATCATCGACCAATTCGTGCAATGCCTGTACCCTTCAAGCACTTGGTCATACGGCCAACCCGTATAGACCTTTCCACACTTGGTGCACGAATGACCGGCATCGACCTTCTTCAGCCTGACCCCGCACGCCTTGCATACGTAGTGGTGCGGCCATTGACCTTCCATCTTGCTGACTTCCAAGGGCTTAGACAATGCATCGCCACAACGCGCAAGTAACCTGGAATACCAATCGCCGATCCAGCCGTCATTCAGCTTGCCGCGCAACGCAGACAAGCCCTCAGCGTCAACGAACAAAAACGGATGACGCCCACGAGCCAAGTTTCCATGCATATGCAAATCCAGGAAGAATTCCGCCGATTCATCGCCCTTCGCCTGCACCCCAATCCGGCAACCAAGCCGGGACAGCGCTGGCAATGCCCCGTCAGTGCAACGAAGTTTGACTGCAAATTGACGAGACTCCTCGACACCTACCTCTTCAACACCAAGAGGAACCTCGACCTCGAGCCCGGAATCCTTGGAAACAACTCGAAACTCGACACTGCGAGATGCCTCCCCCTTATTTCTTACCGCAATATCATGAACCAAAACAGTACCGCTTTCCCGGCGACTTCCTACGCGAGACAAATCAATGTCGTCATACGTCAACTTCATATCGCAAAACCGCAATTCGGTATCTGCCAAAGGCGTATTCTCCCAGCCGCTTGCGTGTATCCAAAAGTTATCGACCTTGTTCCATCCAACTGGTCTTCGGCTCAACCCGAAATCATCCCGCAGCGAAAACCTGAAATAGCGCCAACCAGTCCAATTCACCTTCAGGTGGCGGTAGAAGTAATCACCAGCTTCAGCACTGGCGGGATTCTCCGAACCAAAGAACAGCAGCAAGCCCTGGTTGTTCGACTTGGCAGAATGAAGCCAAAAGCTCAAATGCGTGTATTTCGTCAAGTCACGGGGAAAACCCATAGCCGATATCCCAACTGTTTGAGGCAAATTCCGCCATAAGCCAATGCCGCGACCAACAGGAACCCCTTCGGGCAACTCGACGCCACCAGGCGACTCGACAACGCCATTCCAATGACCGCCCTTGAAATCCCCTAGATCAATTACAGCACACATCGCTTCACCTACTATCGCCACCATCAAAATCGCAACTATCGTCCTCATTGCACATCGACTCCTTTTCCACTCGTTTACAGCTCAGGGTAACGAAGCTCATCTTGTCCGCCACCCGTCCAAATTCCCCTCGTTTCACGCCGGGGATCCATATCAATTCATCGCCGGCGCACACCAATGGAATCCGTTTCCGCTCATGCCGGGGAATCTTTCCATCCACAAACAAATCCTGGACTTTCTTGCTGGTCTTGCGTCCAAACGGAATCATTCTGTCTCCAGGCAGCCAGCTTCGGATCACCAATTCATCCGGCAACGAAGCCAACAAAAATCGCTCCGAAAAACCGTTTTCGACATCACCCGCCCGCAATTCCCACTCGCCCCACCTTATGGTCTTTTGTTCTCTCCAGCGCCACGTCAGCGATTCCAGTTCCTCGTCATCGCTTCCTTCGGCCAGCTCAAGTCCATCGGGGCAAAGCCGCAAGACGAAACCGCCTTCGATAGGAAACTCAACCACTCCGCCCGTGTAGCGACTCAGCTCAATGCCCAAACGGAGCAATGTCCCATGGGACGGCTGTACATCCTCGCCACGGACATCGTTCCACCAATGACGAAATACACGAGGCAGCAAGCACGGGCTATCAACCGTCAAAGAACGCCAATACCCAAGATCATGACAAGGTGAATCGACATAGCTCGACAAGGCCAGGCGCTCCAAATAATCGGCATCGGCACGCAACACTTCCAGGGAGCGTCGAAAGCCGCCGTCGCCTTCGAAGATTCTTCGCGCCAACGGCAGCAATTCATTGCGAACCGCATTTCGCCGATATTCGCTTTCCGCATTTGTCCTGTCAATTCTCCAATCTGCCACGCCCTGTTCAAGCAGCCACTTTTCCAGGTCGTCTTTCCGCAAGTCCAGCAACGGCCGATGGATCATCAGTCCATTCAGTTCACGATATTCGCGCAATCCGGTCAACCCGGAGCTATTCGAGCCTCGCGCAAGGCGAAGAAACAAGTCCTCAAGCACATCGTCCGCATGATGCCCCAAAAACACGACAGTGCCATTCGCGACCAGGCTTTGCCATGCTTCCAGGCGAAGCCGTCGCGCCGCTTCCTCGATTCCTTCTCCTTCGCGACGATTGCCCAGCACCTCCAGGCTTCGGCTCAAGAACCGAATCGAACGCGCACGGCAGAATTCCTCGCACCATGCGCAATCCGCCTTCGATTCGTCGCCTCGCAATCCGTGCTCGAAATGAACTGCGGTCACTGGGATTCCTGCGGCTACCAGCATCAGCAGCAACGCCGTGCTGTCGATGCCGCCACTGAAGCCCACATAGTACTCGCCCGCCATATCCCCGTACTTCTCGCGCAACGAGTCGATGACCAATGATATGGTTTTGTTCTTCATGCTTTTCATTTGTTCTTACCTAGATTTGCTCCGACTCAGTAAATACTATACTTCCCATTTCCATTCTTGGCACCAACTAAAGCAAAGTACGAAGCAACAGTTTTTTTGCTCGTCAGTTTCCTCCCTGCTCGTCCCCATCGCCCAAAATCATTTTCGTCAACCCCGCCACAAAAAGGCATGTCAC
>Ga0123335_1002719_pt1 | contig 25800 bp, 22 predicted proteins | sample BiotimSIPDNA_2_FD_89707 | JGI IMG/M metagenome (GOLD analysis project Ga0123335, IMG submission 89707) | Anaerobic biogas reactor microbial communites from Washington, USA - Biogas_R2 time_0 SIP DNA | ecosystem: Engineered > Bioreactor > Anaerobic > Unclassified | place: Washington, USA...
GCAGTTTTAACGCTTCGCACAAAATGTTACTGCTAAAATAATTTTGCCTGTCCCGATTTATCGGGAAATTTTTAATGTTTAATTTTGAATTATTGTTTGCCCCGATTGCTTCGGGGCTTTTTTTTGTAAATTCGGATTAAATTTTAACAATCTCTGAATTTCCTCCCCTTTCAGTAAAATATAAAAATCTGGTGAATTGTTTTTGCCAACCGTATGCGCAAGGTTTTTTATATTTAGGGTTATTAAAATATTTTAATCAGGACAGTTTTTATGGAATTTTCTAACGATATTCTGGCTGACGGGATTCTCTGGTATGCAGTTTTTCTGTTATCAACTACTCTGCACGAAGCTTCACACTCTTTTGTTTCTTATAAATCAGGCGATAGAACTGCATTCGAAAGCGGTCAGGTTACATTAAACCCTGTACCTCATCTTAAAAGAGAAAAACTAGGGATGATTTTCGTGCCGATAATTACCTTTTTAACAGGAGGCTGGATGATTGGCTGGGCCAGTGCTCCTTATAGTTACGAGTGGGCATACAGATTTCCTAAAAAATCGGCTTTAATGGCTGCAGCCGGACCAGCTTCTAATCTTTTTTTAGCTGTTGCTGCAATAATCCTTATACATATCGGTATTTCTTTAAATGGTTTTAACGTGCCCGAAAGTATAACTTTCGATTCAATAGTTGACCCCGCCCAAGATGGTTTCTGGCAGGGAGCTGCTAAATTTTTAAGTATATTGTTTTCGTTGAATCTGATACTTTTTGTGTTCAATTTATTTCCGCTTCCTCCGCTCGACGGCAGCGGTGTGGTTAAGTTTTTCCTTTCGGATGAATCTGCCCGGAAATATATGGATTTTCTTCGTAATCCGGCTTTTGCAATTGCAGGGATAATTTTTGCATGGAGGTTATTCTACTATGTTTATCCTTTTTTGCATCTTTTTGTTATAAATCTTATTTATCCGGGAGTTACTTACAGCTGATAATTAAATTATTTTGTTTAAGTTATACCGCACCCTTAAAAGGTGCGGTTTATAATTCTGTTTTAAACAGATTCAATATTTTTTGCAGAAAACAACTTGTAAATTGCAGGTACAACTAACAGTGTAAGGCAGGTAGAAACTGTTAATCCTCCGATAATAACCCACCCCATCGGCGCCCACATTGTACCTCCGGTTAAGGTTAATGGTAAAAGCCCCCCTATTGTTGTGCTGGTTGTAAGAATAATAGGGGTAAATCTTGTCTTACCCGCTTCTATAAGAGCTTCCATTAAATCTTTGCCTTCCTGCCTCAGTTGATTTGTATAATCAACAAGTATAATTGAATTATTTACGACTATTCCTACAAGACTTGTAAGTCCGATAAAAGCTGCGAAGGAAAAACTGTTTCCTGTAAGAAATAAACCTAGAACTGCCCCGATGATTGCAAGCGGAATTGCTGTAAATACTATCCAAGGCTGGCTGTAGGATTTAAACTGTAAAACAAGCACGCCGAAAATGCCTACAATTGCAATGATTACTGCCTGCATCATTCCGCCGAAAGATTCTTCCTGCTGCTCCTTTTCGCCGCCGATATAAAAACTCATATTTTTCGGCATTTCATATTTTTCCAATTCCGAAATTATTTCTTTTGTTGCTAAATCTACTGTAGTCGTGTTATTTACATCAGCAGTTACCGAAACATTTCTTTGAAGATTAAAGTGATTTATTATCATCGGCGAAGCTTTAAATTCAATTGAAGCAAGCTGATTAAGCGGAATCTGTGTTCCGGTAAACGATGATACAAATATTTTATTAAAATCATCAACAACAGGTTTTTCGTTAACGTCAAGCTTCATAATAATTTTATATTCTTTTCCTTCGTTGTCTCTGAATTCCGAAACCGGCATTCCTGCAATAGCAGCCCGTACGGTTTTATCAATTTCCGCTAAAGGCACACCGTACATTGCTGCTTTCGCTTTATTGATATTAACGTGCAAATCCGTCTTCGAAGTTGTAAGCGGATTATTAATATTTATTACTCCTTTCGTTTTTCTGAATATTTTTTCTGTATCCATTGCAACTTTTTCGAGCTCATTTAAGTCGTCGCCTATAAGTTTAATCTCTATCGGCGCCGATATCGGAGGTCCCTGCTCCAATTCCTTAACTCCGATTTTTGCCCCGGGATATTCCTTAAATTTTTCGCGCAGACGGGAAATAAGATTTTGCTGCTCGCCCAAACTGCTTTCATTCAGATTCACTAAAAGCTGAGAATGATTTTCGGCTTCGCGTTTCGGGAAAACATTATAATATATCCTTGGATTTCCATGACCGGTATTTACTGTATAATTTTTTATCAGCGGTTCTTCTTTCAGGATTTTTTCCACAAAATATGTAATACTCTCTGTTTTATCTATGCTTGTACCGTCGGGAGCATCTATATTAACTAAAAACATAGGTTTTTCGGCTTTCGGGAAAAAGCTGATACCCACAAATTGGAAAATTATAACACTTAGAATCAAAACAGAAAAAGCATAAATTAATATTCTCTTCGGATTTTCGATTGAATATTTTAACGCTCTTCGATATTTGCCTTCAATAAATCTATCCATCCAGTTTCTAAAACGGCTGTTTTCATCCTTATCCCCCGGTTTTACAAACTTGCTTGTAATATAAGGCGTTAAAGTAAGCGCAATTAATAACGAGGCTGATAATGTAAATACAACAGTTAGAGGCATACTGCGGATAAATTCTCCTGTAATATTCTGCATCATTATAATCGGTACAAACGCCAGTAAAGTTGTAATTGTAGAGTTTACAACAGCCCAGCCAATTTGCGAAGTGCCTTTTATGGCAGCCTCCTTAGGGTTGAATCCAAGTTTCATAAATCGCGAAATATTTTGCGTTACAACTATGGAATTATCTACAAGCATTCCCAATGCTATAACCAGACCGGCAATAGTCATTTGCTCAATTCCGTAACCGCTTAAATCTACAAAACCTATCCCGATAAAAATTGACGTCGGAATTGCCAGCATCACAACCATAGCCGAACGAAAATTAACGGCAAAAAACATTACAATTCCAACAAGCAGAAGTCCCTGCCACAGGTTTCCGAAAAAATCTCCCATACGCGTATTAACACTTTCCGATTGGTCGAATATTGTTTCAAGCTTCATTTCTTCCGGAAGCTTTTCTTTGAATATTTCGGTTTTTTGTTTTACTCCTTCTGCTATATCAAAAATGTTAGTCCGTTCCTTTTGTTCCACTTTAATATAAACAGCTTTTTGTCCGTTAAACCTTGCGCGGTATTTATTATCGGCGTAAGCAAAATCTACATCTGCAATATCTTTCAAAAAAACAATTCGTCCGTTATTAGCTTTAATTATAGTGTTTCGTAATTCATCAATCGAATTGAAAGAACCGCTTGTTAGAATATTAAATTTCTTCCCTCCTATATCAATGTTACCGCCTGGAATATTTTGGTTGCTTGCTAAAACTGAATTTGCTACGCTGTTAAACGAAATTCCCATTTCTTTCATTTTCATTAAATCTGCCGAAATCCGCACTTCCCTTTCGGGATAAGCTTCTACTTCCGCTTTTTTTACTCCGGGAACTACTTCAATAAGTTTTTCCAGCCGCTCGGCTTCTTTTTGCAGAGAATAATAATCCCCTTTATCCGAAATAAGGGCATATTGAAAAATGCAAACATCCGACACGCTCCATTTTAATATTTCCAAATCTAAAATTTGTTCGGGTAGTTTATTACGTATGCTGTTCACTTTTTGAACTACATCCGAATATTTGTCATCGGGGTCAGCCCCCGATTCAAATTCAACTTCAATTGTGGCATATCCGTCCCTGGCACCCGAGCGTATGGTTTTTACTTCCTCCAACTCGTTTAATACTTTCTCAACAGGATCTACTATAAGCTGTTCTATATCCATTGGATTTGCACCGGGGAATACAACAAGAACACTCGCTCCTGCCTGACTTACCTGCGGATCTTCGGAACGGGGCATTGTAACATAAGAGACAATACCCATTATAATCAGTAAAACGGTTATAATTATAGTAAACTGATGATTTTCTATTGCATATTTTGGAAGATTCATTTTTGTTCCGCTTTTAATTAATTACTTTAACTTTTGAATCCGTATTAAGATAAGCCGCGCCTTCTGTAATTATTTCTTCATTTTCCTTGATTCCAGAACAGATATAAATTGCATCGTTTTTAATTCCGCAAATTTCCACTTCCAGTTTTTCAACACTTCCGTCGCTATCTTTAACCTTAAAAATGAATCCTTTATTTTTATTTGCATCCTTTAACGATTCAACCGGAATTCTGCCTGCTTTTTGTTTTTGCGAAGAAAATATTTTTATCTCGGCAACAAAGCCCGAAATCAGCTTATAACCTTTTGAATTAATTGATATTTCAATTTCGTAAGTACCGCTGTAAGGATCAGCAAATTGTCCGGTCTTTTTTACAACTCCGCTGAAAACTACGTTCGGATAAGCATCAAGTTTAATTTCGGCTTTATCATTAACAGAAATCCTTACAATATCTTTATCTGTAACACCGGCTTTAATTATAAAATTGCCGTTTGTATTGCCGAACAAAAATATCGGAAAACCGTTAGAAACAAGCTCGTTTATTTCAGCAAGTTTTTTAAGAATTACTCCGGATGAAGGAGCCGTAATTTTTGAATATTTCAAATTAAATTCTGCTATCTCAAGATTCGATTGTGCTACCGAAAGAGCAGTTTCGGCATTTTGAAGCTGTTCAAGTGTTGCTACACTGTCTCCGTAAAGATTCTCTGCGCGCGAATAATCTCTTTTTGCCTTTTCAAGTCCGCGGCGTGCTTGGTTAACCTGTGCGCTTATTTCCGAAAGATCAAGCTCAGCCAAAACCTGTCCTGCTTTTACAGCATCACCTTCTTGAACATATATTGCTTTAATTAATCCGCCGGTTTTAAAGGAAAGTTTCATTTCATTTTCCGACTGTACTTTTCCGCTTGTTTCTATTACCGGCATTATAAATTCGTTTACAACTTTAATAGTTCTTACCGGAATCACCGTTTTGCTGCTTTCATCAATTTTATCTTTATTGCACGATGTTATGAGCAAAATTGTAAAAATGCCTAAAAAGAACTTTTTCATATATATATCTCCATTTTTAATCTAACTCCAGTTTTAATATTGCCGCAGCATATTCCAGTTGAGCTGTTTTAATCCGGTAATCATATTTTGCAACCGTAGCTTCAATTTGCGATTGTGTGAGCGTATTTCTGGCATCCATATATTCTATTTGAGGCGACATTCCTTCGGAATATTTCTGTTCGATTATTTTAAATGATAATTCGGAACTCCGCTGTCTTTTAGAAGTTGTTGTTACAGCTTCTTTTGCAACTTTTAAATTATAATATGCTTCACGGACCTGAAGTTTTATTTTGTTTTCTGCTTCTTCTTTCTGTGTTTCAATTTCCATCTTCGAAATTTTGCTTTGTTCGGATTTTGCTTTATCACTCAGCCCGCGGAAAATATTCCACTGCATAACTACCGAAGCCATCCAGTAATCATCTTTATCAGTAAACTTGTATTCTTCTCCTTGAAATCCGTAATCAAAAGCAAGCGATATTGCCGGATAGTACGAAGATTTAGCAGCGCCTATTCCGTTATCCGATGCCTGAATTGCCATATTTATAGCCGATAATTCCTCGCGATTTAAAACTGCATTCTTTTCAAGCTGCTCAAATTCTCCAACTATCTGCTCTTCTTCATAGGAATTGTTTTCAGTTAAAATTTCCGACTCTAAATCTCTGTTCATTAAAAAATTCAAATAAGCTTTAGCCAGATTGCTGTTTTTTTCGGATTCGCTTTGCTGCTGATTAATCTTACTCAATTCAGCCTCGGCTTTGTAAACTGCATCTTTTGTTACTTTTCCGTTTTTAAAGAGACTTTCACTTACGCGAAGATTTTCTTTTACCAATTCTTCTGCCGATACCAAAAGTTTTTTTATCTCAACCGTTTTAAGATAATTAAAATAAGCTGTCTTCACTTCGGCTGTAAGATTTCTTGCAAACGCATCCCTTTCGGCTTTGTAAACTTCAGTCAAATCGGCTTTAGCTTTATAATTATAATAAATAGCCGGATTAAACACAGGCTGAATTATATGCAGTTTTGTTTCGTGTTCTTTTTCCCGCAAAAAATCCGTCGTCTGATTCGGTATATCCGTTGGGAATGAATTTGTACCTGTTATCTGGTTTAATGCTCTGTAGACCGGATTAACCAAATCTCCCACCGGAATATCAATCTGTCGTCCCCCGCCGGCTTGTGTATACCGTGCTTCCAAATTTACCGAAGGAAAAAACATCCCTCTGGCTTCGGAAAGAGATGCAAGACTTTTTTCGTAAGAGAATTGTTTTTGCTTTAATGCCAGATTGCTTTCCAAAGCTGTTTTTACATAGGTATCTAAAATTTTTTCCTGTGCAGGAAGAATTAAAGTAAGTATAAACAAATAAAATATCGATTTCATACATTTCCTTAAAATTTCAAATTGTAAAACGTTATTTCTGATTATTAAGACCGTAACCGGCAAATTCGAAAAACGATTCTATAAAAAGCTTTTTATCCTGGATAAGCGGCATACCTGTTTCCGGCATTACCTCATTCATAATCTGTATAACTCCTTTGCTCATACCGTAAAGCATAATAGAAGTAATTTCCGGATCGAGTTCGGAACGAATACTCCTGTCATTTATTCCCTCGATAACGCATTTTTTTAAGAGTCCAAGTGTTTCTTCACCTTGTTCTTTTGCTTTTTTTGCTTCGTGCGAATTTTCGCAATCACATATTTTCATCGAATCAGCCCGCTTAATTACGTCGTAATATTCAGGGTAACCCTGCGAAAAATCGTAAAAAGCCTGTCCTATGCTTTTAACTTTTAACAAGCCGTTTTTTTTGTACTTTATGCTTTCCTCAAACATCCCCAAAAGTTTTTTACCTGCTCTGCTGCATATTGCATGAAAAAGCTCTTCCTTGCTTTTAAAATATAAATATAGTGTCCCCTTGCTCAGCTCGGCTTCTTCAGCTATTTCATCCATTGTAGCGTTTTCAATTCCTTTCATAAAAAACACTTTTTCGGCAGAATTTATTATCTCATTTCGCCTTTGTTCTTTTTCCCTCTCTCTTCTTTCCGTTGTTCCCATAACCACCTATACTTGTATTTATTTACTGACTGTTAGTCATTTGATGTTCGAAATTATATCATTATTATTTGTAAATCAAGTGATTTGTTTTTTGGCGATTTATTTTACCAGTTTTTTTATCAAAAAAAAAAGATTTTGATTTTCTGTTTACTCTTTATTGCAGATAATAATAAGAGGGATTTTCCCGAATAAATTCTTTGTTGCTGCTTTTAAGAAAACTTTACTTTATTTCCAAGACCGGCATAACAGGCTCTTTAAATCCTTATTTTTTATAAATTGGAAAACCCTCTGCGGAAGCATGAAGGGAAATTTTGCCAAGTCCAAGTTCCCTGCCTTTTTTTACCAGCTTGTCCAATATTCCGCCGGCAATACCCATTTTGCGAAATCCCGGTAAAGTGTACATGCTTAAAATATAACCTTCGCGTCCGCTGATCAATTTAAAATTGCCTGGAATCTGCTGAATTACCATTCCCCCGAAACCCGCCGGATTTCCGTCAATTTCAGCTGTCACTGCAATATAATTTTCATCGGATAAGGATTTTTCGAAATAACTTGTAAGCTCTTTCCGAAGCATTTGTTCTTTTTCGGTTGAATGTGTACCCTGCAATTCTTTTAAAAATTCTATCCGGTAATCTGTCATCAGGGTTACTTCATCTTTTCTGAGATATCGGAATTTTATTTCTGGTTTAGCAGTTTTCATAATAATTGTACCTAAATGCTTATTTAATTTGCAAAGTTAGCGAAAATGCTATTAAAAATACATTTGTATGTTTATTTTTTATCCAGATTACAAGCTTACTAATTAGTGTAATTTTGTTTCTTGTTTTTATAGTAAATAATTAGTAATTATTTCATTTTCTCGTAAATACTGACTAATTTTGCACAATTAAATTTTTTAATTAGGGAAAATTATGACTTCATCTGAAATACGCAGGAAATTTCTTGATTTTTTTGAAAGTAAAGAACATAAAATTGTATCAAGCTCGCCGGTTGTGCCTTACGACGATCCTACTTTATTATTTATAAATGCAGGAATGAATCAGTTTAAAGATGTTTTTCTTGGAACCGGTTCGCGCAGTTACAAACGTGCTGCCGATACGCAAAAGTGCATCAGGGTCAGCGGAAAACATAACGATCTTGAAGAAGTAGGTTACGACACTTATCATCACACATTTTTTGAAATGCTCGGGAACTGGTCGTTTGGCGATTATTATAAACAAGAAGCTATTATGTGGGCGTGGGAGTTTCTTACCGAGGTTATAAAACTTCCGAAAAACAAATTATGGGTAACTGTTTACCGCACGGATGACGAAGCTTTTAATCTTTGGAAAGATAAAACAGATATCAATCCGGCTCATATTTTGCGTTTTAACGAAAAAGATAATTTTTGGGAAATGGGTGATACCGGACCTTGCGGACCCTGCTCCGAAATTCATATTAATTTAAGCGGAAATGACGAGGACGGGTCGCTGGTAAATGCAGGTTCTCCTGAATGTATTGAAATATGGAACCTCGTTTTTATTCAGTATAACCGCGAAAAAGACGGCTCGCTTACCGAACTTCCGCAAAAACACGTTGATACAGGAATGGGATTTGAAAGACTTTGCAGGGTAATTCAAAATAAATCATCAAATTACGATACAGATGTTTTTGTGCCGCTGATAAAAAAAATATCGGAATTAAGCGGAATTCCTTATGAAAAAGAAGATGACCAGATTTCTATGCGGGTTATTTCCGATCATATCCGTACGCTTACTTTTGCAATATCAGACGGAGCCGCACCCGGAAATGAAGGACGCGGATATGTTTTACGCCGCATTTTACGCCGCGCAGCACGATACGGACGAAAGCTCAATTTAAAAGAACCTTTTCTTTATAAACTCACCGATGTTCTCGGCGAAACAATGGGAAATGTTTTTCCTGAAGTAGTTGAGAAAAAAAATAATGTAAAAAAAATCATTAAAGCCGAGGAAGAAAGCTTTAATTCCACCTTAGATAGAGGTCTCGATCTTTTCGAACAAATTTCCGGCAGAATAATTTCTTCCGGCGGAAAAGTAATTTCCGGCACGGATGTTTTTAAATTGTACGATACTTACGGATTTCCAGTCGATTTAACTAATGTTCTTGCTAAAGAAAAAGGTCTGATAATTGATGAAAACGGTTTTAACACATTAATGGACGAACAGCGTGAGAGAGCGCGTAAAGTTACTAAAGATAAACAAAACTCTGTAGTTATCGATAAAAAAAGTCTGGATGGATTTAAGCTTGCAGATAGATTTAATACAACTTTTACAGGATACGAAGAACTAGAAACCAAATCTAAAATTGTCGGAATTAAGACAGATGACACGAATACTTTTGTAATTCTCGAGAAAACACCTTTTTATGCTGAATCAGGAGGACAGGTTTCTGATAAAGGAAAACTTATTATCGGCGGGAAAGAATATTCGGTGATTAATCTTTACAAGTTTGAAAACAGCATTATTCACGTAATTGAAAAAGCAAGCTCTGCAAGTTTAGGTACTGAGGTTACAGCTTCGGTTGACCGCAAATACAGATGGAATATTATGCGTAATCATTCCGCCACTCATTTTCTGCATAAAGCTTTGCGGCAGGTTCTCGGAAATCACGTTCAGCAGTCGGGTTCGTATGTAGGGGCAGACAGACTCCGTTTCGATTTTACGCATTTCGAAAAGCTGAAAGACGAAGATATTTTACAAATAGAGAAAATAGTTAACGATTCAATCCGTATGAATTACGATTTGCAGCATCATAAAAACACGCCGTTCGAGCAGGCAAAAAAAATGGGCGCGCTTATGTTTTTCGGCGATAAATACGGCGATTCAGTTAATGTTGTTCAGTTCGGCGACTGCACTTTGGAGTTTTGCGGCGGTACTCACGTAAAAAACAGTTCGCAAATCGGAATTTTAAAAATTATCAGCGAAACTTCAATTGCAAGCGGCGTTAGAAGAATTGAAGCTCTTACCGGCGAAGGAGTAGAAAATTATATTAACGAACAGAATAATGAAATCCGGAAGGCAGAAGAAAAAATTTCTCAGTTAATTGAAGAACGAAAAAAATTAGAGAAAGAACTTGCTGAATTGCACTTAAAAGAAAAACTTGGCGGAATAGATAGTATTGTTAAAAATCCTGCAGATACTGAAGGAATAAAAGTATTTAAAGGGAAAGTTGATGCTGCTGGAATGGATGAACTGAAATCGATGGGCGATGATCTCAGAAATAAAATCATAAGCGGTGTCGGAGTGCTTATTTCTGCTTTCGAAGAAAAAGTCGGCATAGTCTGTGTTGTTTCGGATGATTTAATTAAAAGCAAAAATATGTCCGCAGGTAAAATTGTGGGAGAAGCTGCTAAAATTGTCGGCGGCGGCGGCGGCGGGCGTCCTCATCTTGCAACAGCCGGGGGCAAAGATATAAGCAAAATTGAAGAAGCTCTTGAAAATGTTGAAAAGATAATAAAAGGAATGAAGGTTTAACACTTTAAATCTGAATTTTTAAAAATTATAACCGGCTTACATCAGCCGGTTTTTTATTTTAAATCTGATGTTTCAGTTCTGTAATTTGATCAATCATATTATTTATTCTCTGAAATATCCTGTTCGTGCTTTTTGCATTTGTGCTCCTGAGGCATTTTTTCAGATTCGCAATGACCGCCGCCGCAGCAAGCCGATTTTCTTTTTTTATACTTACTAAAAGTTAAAGATAATGCCATTAGCACAATTGCCACAGCAAATAAAACAAATACTATTAAAAATTCAGTCATCTTTATTCCAATCTATTTTAAATACTTTTTAAATGATTCTGTCATTATTTCTTTAAAACCGTCTTTTTTTTTAACAATAATAAATACCGGCAGATTCAATTTCTCTGCAAAAGCAAGTCCTTCTTCGGGACCCAACACCATAATCGCCGTTGCATAGCCGTCGGCAGACATACATTCCTTACAGATTACAGAAACAGAAACAAGCTTGTGATTTATTGGTTTGCCTGTCCGGGGATCAATTGTGTGCGAATATCTGATGCCGTTTTCTTCAAAATAGTTGCGGTAATCGCCGGAAGTTGCAATGGAATTTCCGGAAAGGTGAATTACTCTCTGTATTCCGGTGCCTCCGTCAACCGAAGAGATTCCCACTTTCCATTCTTCTCCGAATTGGTTTTTCCCGCGTGTGCGCACTTCCCCGCCAATTTCAACAAGATAATCTTTAATTCCTTTTTGCTCGAGAAATTTCGCTACCGCATCAACGCCGTAACCTTTAGCTATTGCTGATAAATCGCAATAAAGTTCAGGTATCTTTTTCTTAATCATCAAAAAAGATTTATCAACTAAAAGTTTATCCGATCCGATAAGTATTTTTCGTGCAATTATTTCATTATCAGAAGGGACTGTTTCAGGACGGTTTTCGGGTCCGAAACCCCATAAATTTACAAGCGGCCCTACTGTAATATCAAAACATCCGTCGCTCTGCTCATAAATATTTTTTGATTCTTCGACGACAGAAATTAATTCTTTCGGAGCTTTAAACCAAACAGTATCGCGGTATTTATTGAATTGCGATAAAACTGATTTGGACAAATAAGTTGACATTTGCGTATTCACTTCTTTTAAAACAGAATCAACAGAGGCTTTGATTGTTTGTATTTTAACATCTGCTTTCCCAATGGTAATTGCGTAATAAGTCCCCATTGTTTCACCGCTGAATTTAATGTGCTCTGCATTTTGATTACAGGCAGCTGCTAAAAACATACAAATTAAAAAGGAATATAAAAAAGTCTTATTTCTTATCATTGCGTCATTGCCAATTTTCATAATACTCCCATCCAACCATTGCATTTAAATCTTTAATTTCTTCTGTCTTATCGGCAAGTTGCGCGCGTATAACATCGCCTGCGGAAAGCAAACCAATATATTTCCCGTTTTTTTCAATAAGCAGATGTCTTAAACGCTTGCCTAAAAATTTATCCATTAAACTGTAAATATTTGCATTGTAAGGAGCTGAAAGAAGATTTGTTACCATATAATCGCCGATAACTGCTTCAGCAGGATTAAAGTTTTCCATAGCAGAATATTTAAGAAGGTCTCTTTCAGTCCATATGCCAATAATATCACCTTCCTTTTTCACAAGGATAGCCCCGATATTATTTGAATTCATTACATTTACAGCTTCACTCACCTTTGCTGAAGCTTGTACAGTAATTATATCCCGGTTTTTCTCTTTTAATATTTCTTCAGCGGTTTTCATAATTCCTCCTGAAAATGATTTGCACACATTTTTTAATAATGCGGATTACAGTTAAATCAGACTTAATGTCGAATATACTGTGTCCGCATCATAATATCAATACAAATCAGCCGCCGAAATCATCCATCATAATATTCTCTCGCTCAACTCCCTGATTTTCGAGCATACTGATTACTGCCGAGTTCATCATAGGAGGTCCGCACAAATAGTATTCGCAATCTTCCGGAGCGAAATGTTCTTTTATATAATTATTGTACAGAACCTGATGAATAAATCCGGTTGGACCTGTCCAGTTGTCCTCCGGCTGCGGTTCCGATAATGCCAAGTGCCATTTAAAATTCGGGTTTTCAGCTTGAAGCTTATCAAATTCATCAGCATAAAATACTTCGCGCAAACTTCTTGCACCATACCAGAAAGTCATTTTCCTGTCTGTTTTAATCCGTCTTAACTGATCAAAAATGTGAGAGCGCATGGGAGCCATACCTGCGCCGCCGCCGACAAATATCATTTCGTTATTGGTTTTACGTGCAAAAAATTCGCCGTAAGGACCGGATATTGTAACCTTATCACCGGGTTTCAGATTGAAAATAAATGACGACATTTTTCCCGGAGGAATACCTTGCGTACGGGGAGGAGGAGTTGCTATACGCACATTTAACATTATTATTCCGTGCTCTTCAGGATAGTTTGCCATTGAGTAAGCGCGCACAATCGGTTCTTCAACTTTTGATTTCAAATCCCAAAGTTTAAACTTATCCCAATCGCCGCGGAATTTTTCTTCAACATCAAAATCTTTGAAAAACACCTCGTGAGCTGGTGCTTCTATTTGAATATAACCGCCGGCGCGGAAATCTACTTTTTCGCCTTCTGGTAATTGAAGTACAAGTTCTTTAATAAAAGTTGCAACGTTCCGGTTCGACTTAACAGTGCAATTCCATTTTTTAATGTCAAAAACCTCGGCTGGCACTTTAATTTTCATATCCTGTTTTACATTAACCTGGCAGGATAGCCTGTAACCTTCACGCGCTTGCTTTCTGTTTATTTTAGAAGTTTCTGTAGGAAGAATATCGCCGCCGCCTTCTGTAACAATCAGCTTGCATTCACCGCAGGTTCCGCTGCCGCCGCAAGCTGATGGAATATAAATTTTATGTTCTGCAAGCGCATTTATAAGTTTATTGCCAACATTCACTTCAATAGTTTTATTCGGGTCATCATTAATGTTTATTTTAACTTTTCCGCTTGCAACAAGTTTTCTTTTTGCAATCAAAATAATAGCAACTAAAACCAAAACAATCAGCGTAAACATAATTACGCCTACTAATATCAAATTCATTCCTTCCATTAAAATTCCTCGTTATAATTGAATACCGGAAAAAAGCATAAATGCTATGGCCATAAGTCCTACAATAATAAATGTAATTCCAAGTCCGCGCAAACCCAAAGGGACGTTGCTGTATTTCATCTTTTCACGAATTCCTGCAAGCGCAATAATTGCCAGCGCCCAGCCGGTTCCCGATCCCAATCCGTAAGCAATGCTTTCCGGAAAATTGTAATCGCGTTCCACCATAAATAAACTTCCGCCTAAAATAGCACAGTTTACAGTAATAAGAGGCAGAAAGATTCCTAATGAATTGTAAAGTGATGGCACATATTTATCAAGAACCATTTCAAGAATTTGCACCATTGCAGCGATTACCCCGATGTAAGTAATCAAACCCAAAAATGAAAGATCTGCATCTGGAAGCCCGGCCCAAGCTAAAGCGCCGCTTTTAATTACAAGATTTAAAATAAGATTATTAACCGGAACAGTTATTGTTTGAACGACTGTAACCGCAACACCTAATCCTACAGCAGTTTCAACTTTCTTGGAAACAGCTAAATAAGAGCACATCCCAAGGAAAAATGCAAGAGCCATATTTTCGACAAAAACAGATTTTATAAAAATACTTAAATAATGTTCAAACATAATTATTCCTCTTCCATTTGTTCTGGTTTAAAGGTTCTTACTACCCAAATTATCAATCCTATCAGGAAAAATGCACTGGGAGCCAACACGAATAAGCCGTTTGCATTATACCAGCCGCCGTCGGTTACTAAAGGTAATACAGAAAATCCAAGCAACTTGCCCGAACCGATAAGTTCGCGGATGAATCCCACAATCAGCAATATCATACTGTAACCCAAACCGTTTCCTATCCCGTCCAAAAAGCTGATAACAGGAGGGTTTTTTAACGCAAAAGCTTCTGCTCTTCCCATAAGGATACAGTTTGTGATAATTAATCCCACATAAACTGATAATTGCTTGCTTACATCAAAAGCGTAAGCTTTAATCAACTGGTCAGCTATTATTACAAGCGATGCCATTATTGTCATTTCAACTATAATACGTATACTGTTCGGAATGTAATTACGGATGACACTTACAGAAAAGTTTGAAAATGCAACAACCAATGTAACAGCTAATGACATTACGATTGCAGTTTCTAGTTTCGAAGTAACAGCCAGAGCCGAACAAATCCCTAAAATTTGCAGAGCAATTGGATTGTTATTAAATATTGGGTCTATCAGCACTTTTTTATATGCACTCATCATTTACCTCCCTGTATCATTTTATTAATAAAGGGACCGTATCCTTCGCTGCCTAACCAGAATTTTACAAGTTTATCTACCCCACCTGTGGTAATTGTAGCACCTGAAAGTCCGTCAATCTTATGATTTGCGTCTGCTGAAGCTGGATCAACTTTTCCTTTAATAACTTCAATAATTACATTCCTGTTTTCGTCGTAGGCTTTTTTATCAACCCAAAGCTGTTGCCATTTTGGATTTTCAATTTCACCGCCAAGACCTGGAGTTTCACCGTGCTCGTAAAATGTAAACCCTTTAATTGTTGAAAAATCTTTATCTACAGCCAGAAAACCATACATTGTTGACCAGAGACCTTTTCCGTAAACAGGAAGAATAATTTTCTGCAACTCGTTGTTTTCGTAAACCTTATATATCACCATATATTTAGGCATTTTTTTTATTTGGGCAATATCCTTCCCGGATTCAATTAATCGTCCCAATTCTTTGCTGTCCGAAACAGATTTAATATCAAAATTTTCGGGTTTAAGTAAAGGATTTTCGCTTTTATACGAATTTCCGGTTGAAAGATCGATTACATCGGTTTGTATCTTTTGGTTAAATATTTTTTCTATATCCGTGCCTTCGTTATAAAGTCCGGCAGCTAAAAGAATATTTTTAAGCTTATCAAGTTTCTTGTTAATTTCCTGAACAGGCCGCAAAATAACAGTTGCAGTAGAGACCAGTACCGAACAAACAAGACATACTCCTAAGGCTACAATAATTGTACGTTTTGTGCTATCAGTTGACATTTCTTGCCAGCCTCCTTTTAATATTTGCATTTAAGAAAATCTTATCGATAACCGGCGCAAAAACATTCATAAATAATATTGCCAGCATCATTCCTTCGGGAAAAGCAGGATTAACAACGCGCACTAAAACTACAAGAACTCCTATCAGAAATCCGTAAATGATTTTGCCCTTTTCAGTATATGCCGCTGTAACAGGATCGGTGGCCATAAAAACAGCTCCAAAAGCGAACCCGCCCATAACCAAATGCCACATAGGCGTAACTGCAAACATCGGATTTGTAGAACTTGTAATTATGTTAAAAAGTGAGCTGGTTACTATCATTCCTAAAAGGACATTAAGCATTATCCGCCAAGAACCAATTCCAGAGACTATTAGAATTAAAGCTCCTATTAAACAAGCAAGCGTAGAGGTTTCACCCATCGAGCCGGGAATCAAGCCGATAAAAGAATCCCACCAGCTGAAAGTAGTTTGTCCTGCTGCAGATGCATATTGTGCCAGAGGAGTAGCCTGGCTGTATCCGTCAACTGCCACCCAGACTAAATCGCCCGAAATCTGAGCTGGATAAGCAAAAAACAAAAATGCACGGGCAGTAAGTGCCGGATTAAGAATATTCATTCCGACTCCGCCAAAAACTTCTTTCCCTATTACAATTCCAAAAGAAATTCCTACCGCTACCTGCCATAAAGGAATATTAGGAGGAAGAATAAGCGGGAATAAAAGGCTTGAAACAAGAAATCCTTCATTTATTTCGTGTTTCCTAACAACTGCAAAAACAACTTCCCAAAAACCGCCAGCCGCTAAAGTTACAATATAAACCGGGAAGAAATAGAGCCCACCGATAAACATATTGCTGAATATATTTGATGAATTATAACCGGCTCCGAAAAATGCAATAACCGAATCGCGCCAGTTGCCAAGTTCGGCAATTCCGTTTTTATCAAGAGCAATATTAGCCTGATAACCGGTATTGTAGAGCGCCATAATTACAGCAGGAACAAGAGCATAAACTACCATCATCATCATTCTTTTCAAATCCATTACATCGCGTACGTGCGAAGGACTTTTAGTAACGGTTCCGGTAGTAAACAGAAAACTTTCGGTAGCTTCAAAAACGGGATAAAGCTTTTCGAGCTTGCCACCTTTTGAAAAATATTTTTCCTGTTTATGTAAAAGGTTTGTTAAAAATTTCACTATCCTTCCTTTTCAATTAAATTTAAATTTCGTCGTAAATTACTGCTATGGTCAATTTTTGAGGGGCATACAAATGTACAAAGACTTAAATCTTCATCATCAAGTTCAAGAATCCCAAGCTTTTCGGCTTCTTCAATATCGTTTACGGCAAGAGACCGCAAAAGATATGTGATGATTATATCCAGCGGCATAACTTTTTCGTAACTTCCGTTAGGCACAATTGCTCTTTCGCCACCGTTTTGCGAAGAAGATAACGTAAACTTTTTATTTTTTCCTAAAAATGAAGAAATTACAATGTTTTTAGCTGAATACAGATTTGTTCCGGGACTTAACCAGCCTAAAAATTCCCGCGTTCTGCCTTCTTCAATTACGCTAATCTGCTGATGGAATCTCCCCAGAAAATTCGAAGGATTTTCAGATTTTCTTCCCGATAGAACCGAGCCCGAAATTATTCTGTTTTCGCCTTCTTTTAATTCGCCTTCCACAATTTCGTCAATAGATGCGCCGATTTTTGTTTTTATTAAACGAGGATTATTAACTTTCGGTCCCGCCAAAGAAATTATCCTGTCTGTCCATATTCTTCCGGTAGTAAATAATTTTCCTATAGCCGCTGCATCTTGAACATTCAAATGCCAGACATATTTATTGCGGTTGACAGGATCAAGAAAATGTATATGTGTACCTGCATTTCCTGCAGGATGAGGACCTTCGAAATTTTCGATAAGAATATTTTTATTTTCCGGTTCAGGTATTTTTGTTTCAGGCGATTTGCATATATATACTTTCCCTTCTGTAAGTTTGGAAAGAAGTAAAGCACCATTTAAAATATCTTTTTCATTTCCTTCAATAACTTTCTGCATATCCGGCGCTAACGGATTTGTATCGATAGCTGTAATAAAAATTGAGTGCGGTAATCTCTTTGGATCTGGAACTTTCCCGAAAGGTCTTTCTTTCATCGATGTCCATAATCCGGAGTGGAGCAATCTGTTTAAAACTTCCTCGCGTGGAATATCGTTCAGCTTGTTTTCAGCGATAATATCGAATGTTACTTCATCATTTCCGCCAGCTTCGATAATAATTGACTGAAATACTCTTTTTTCGCCGCGGTTAATAGATTTTACTATTCCGGCAACAGGTGAAGTAAAAAATATCTCCGGATGCTTCTTGTCTGTAAAAAGAACCTGGCCAAGCTTAACTTTATCGCCTTCTTCAACTTTCATTGCAGGTTTTAATCCATTGTAATCGAAACCTATAAGAGCAACAGTTTTTACGAATTTGGCTTCATGAACTATTTGCTTGGGTTCGCCTGCAAGTGGAATGTTCAAACCTTTTTTAATTTTAGTTAATCCCATAATATCCTTAATATATGTGATATTTATCTTATAATGCCTTAATTGTTGTTCAAATATCTAATTGCGAAATTTTTCGCAATTAAGCGCTAAATATAATTCTTTCTTCAATTAACGTCAATTTTTAAGATGTGCGCATAATATTTTTTAATGGATAGTTATAAAACTAATGAGGCGGATTTTTAATGTTCAATTAAAAGATAAAATCACTTATATTAGCACAACAAATGAATTATTTTATGATTGGAATAATTTTATGTTTTTAGGGCATTACGGAGTTGCGCTGGCAGCAAAGGGAATTGATAAAAAGACCTCGCTTGGAACAATGTTTATTGCAAGCCAATTTATTGATCTTATATGGCCTTTGTTTGTTGTAACTGGAATTGAAAAAGTAAAAATTGAAGTCGGAAATACAGTTTTTACTCCCCTGAACTTTGTTTATTATCCTTTTTCGCACAGTCTTGGAGCAGTGCTGTTGTGGGCTTTGCTTTTTGGAGCAGTATTTTATGCAATAAAAAGGCGTATGCGGTCATCAGTTATTTTAAGCTTTCTTGTTATCAGCCATTGGCTTTTGGATTATTTAACTCACAAACCGGATTTGCCGTTGTTTCCGTGGACGGGAAAAAAAGTAGGGCTGGGTTTATGGAATTCGTTTGAACTTACAATAATTGTTGAAATGTTTATTTTTACTGCTGGTGCCTTTATCTATTTTCTGAAAACGCATTCACGCAATGAAAAAGGTTTTATAGGAATGTGGACAATGCTTGTTTTTCTTGTTTCCATTTATTTCTTAAATATTTTCGGTCCGCCTCCACCCTCGGATACTGTTGTAGGCTATATGGGTTTTGCTCTATGGGTTTTTGTAATATGGGCTTATTGGACTGACAAATATCGGAGTCCAGGAAGATTCAGCAAAACACGGCATTACCATTAATCCAACATCTTTTAAATGTGTTACCGTTTTGTATCTCCTTAATCGACCTTTTTGTCGATTAAGCTCGCCCAAAATGTTGAATCTTATCAGTTTGCATTTGATTATATTAGCTATAACTCTTTGTTATTTAATAATTTATCCCGCAGCTCCTTCATTGGCATAGTTTTTTAAGATGTTATTTAGCTTTTTTAATAACATAACTTTTTTGGAGGACAAAATGAAACATTTAATTAAACTCAGCAGCATTCTTACTTTATTAGTTGCTTTTTCTGTTATTAACTTATTTGCGCAAGATACAGTAAAAGTAAAAAACCAGAAAGGCATAGCTAATCAGGAAAAAAATCAAGCTATGGAAAAAAACCAAGCTCAGGAAAGCTCTATGGCTCAAGAAAAAAATAAAAATCTTGGCGGAGATCCTCAGCAGACAAAAACTCAGCATGGAAACCGATTTGTTGATTTAGACGGCGACGGATATAACGATAACGCGCCTGACCAAGACGGTGACGGAATACCTAACGGGCTTGATGAAGACTATGTTGGTGCAAATAAAGGAAAGAATAAATTTGTTGATCTTGACGGCGATGGAATTAATGATAATGCCGGAAAAGGAAAAAACAACAAAGCTAAGATGACAAATAGGAAAGGAATTGGACCTAAAAACGGAACCGGCAGCGGTGTTGGAAACGGCAATGGCGCAGGTAACGGAGCAGGCGACGGAACAGGACAAGGAACAGCTCCTAAAGGTCAAAAAGGAAAAGGTTCTGGCAGAAACTAATAGTTTTTTATTCAATTGAAAGGGTACATTTTGTACCCTTTTTTTTAATTTGAGGTTTATATGAAATACAGAAAATTTTTCTTTATTATCTTAGCGTTAAATGCAATTGTTTTAATTAACGCTCAAACCGGGTTCAGCGCTTCTGTAACATACCAAAACGACAGCAACCCCTTTCATCTGCCTGTTGCTTCATCTTCATCAATTACATCTTTCGATTTCGGTATTGATCAATCGTTAAATATACTTAACATAAGCTACCTGGGCAGTTATAATATTTATCATTCCTATGAAAACGCAAATTTTTATTGGCAGCAGGTTGCATTATATTCCGATTCCGATAGTATTTCGTGGGGCGCAGTTTTTGACAACCGAATAAATAATGAAAATACTTCATACTTAAATTATTATTCGGGAAGCGCTTATTTTAAGTATTTGTTTGAGGCTGCTGATATTTACTGGAAAATTAATGCTGATGCAAATATTATGAAATATAAGGATATGACGGATTTAGATAATTATACTTTAAGTCTTTATTTAGGCGGGATTAAAAGCTTCGAAACCGGAACAACATTAATTTTAGGAACAGAAACGAACTACAAATCTTACTTGAATTCTTTTAATCTGACAGACCGTAATTATTCCAGCGATATTATGCAGCTGAATCTTATTTCCCGGTTATCGCAAAGATTATTTGATAATTGGGGTGCGGCAGTTTTTTACACGAATAAGATTATTCTGAATGATCCTTCGCTTAATCCATTAAAGTACGAAATGGGCTACGGCGATGAATCAATCTATTACGAAGATGCAAAAGCAAGCAAGGGTTATGTTGCCGGAACTTTGATTACAGGAATTTTCCCTTCGGATATAACTGTAAGAACAGGTTTTAATTATTCGAAAGCAGATTATACTTCGCAGCCGATTTATACAAACAGCGAGATTATGGATTTTAATGTTTCCCGCGCGGACACAAAATATTCTTTTTCTATTTCAGCATCAAAAGGAATTCCTTTAACAGACGACTATAGTTCCGTATTAAATTTATCTTTCGATTTTCAGCACATCAATAATAAATCGAACAGCTATTGGTTTAATTATAAAACTAATATATTTAGTTTGGGTGCAGAAATTAATTTTTAGTAAATGTTCATTTTGTTATTTGCGCTATTAATATTATCTTAGCCCAAAACGGTTTTATATGGAAAATATTAAATCATACAGCAGTAAACTTATCCGCACAAAAAGCCTTGTGATAATTTTTCTGTCGCTTCTTGTTCTTGTTATAATTTCGATTGCAGTTGAATTAAAACAAACAGAAAAAGAAACTTTCAATTTGATGATAAATCACTCAAATTCAATTATCGGGACAATAAAACAATCTGCGGAAAATGCTATAGTTTCTAACAGGAAAGTTGAGTATGAAATCCGCGAAGGGCTTTTAAAAAATGCCGGTTATATTAGACTTTTATATAACAACGGGAAAATCAGCAATAAGCTTCTGGAAGAAATTTCCGTTAATAATAATATTTCTTCGATAAATATTGTTGATAAGGCTGGCAGATTTTTATTTTCATATTATAAAAATGACAATATTCAATTAGATAAAGACAACATACTGGAAATCCTTTCTCCTGTATTTAATGATGAAGCCGACACTTTAATAATCGGGTTAAAAAACACAAGGTTCTCAAACGGAAATAGTTTTATTGCTGCGGTTTCGGCAACTAATAATTCGGGAATTTTAATAACTGTAGATGCAGAGCAGCATCTCAAATTCCGGAAAGAAATGGGTTTAGGAATTTTAATTAAAGAAGCTGTAAACAATGAAGGAATTATTTATGCGGCTATTCAAAACCGATCGGGAATTATTGCGGCATCCGGAAATGTAAGTATTTTGGAGCCGGTAGAAAACTCGAAGTTTTTAACAAACTCTTTTAACGAAGCAAAATATCATTGGAGAATAACAGAATTTGAAGATGAAGAAATTTTTGAAGCTGTAAGTACTGTTTCAACAGAAGATTTAAAGGTGGGTTTATTAAGAATAGGACTTTCAATGAAAAGTCTGGAAGAAGCAAGAAACAGAATTTTCTGGCGCAGTATTTTAATGGGCGCCGGAATAATTATTTTCGGACTTGTAATCTTTTCAGCAATCATAATGCGATTAAACTATGAAATACTGCAAAAAAACTTTTCAGCTATTGAGTCCTTTTCTTCAAAAGTTTTGGAAAATGTTGCCGATGCAATATTAGTAACTGATCTGCAAAATAGAATTACATCTTCCAACAAAGCGGCAAATGCATTATTTGGGAAAAAAGTCAATCAGGCAAACTCCGGTTTATCGGATTTATTCGGGGATGAAACCGCCGGCGAAATAAATAATACGGATTGGAAAATCAAAAATATTGCCTGCACAATCAATAACGAAGCAAAGAATTTTTTAATAACAAAAAGCCAGTTCAGGGATAAAACTCAAGAACTTAAAAAAGTAATAGTTATTAAAGATTTTACAGAGTTGAAAAAACTGGAAGAAAATGTTCAGAGAAATGCGCGGCTCAGCGCGATGGGCGAACTTGCTTCGGCAGTGGCTCACGAAATCCGGAATCCGCTTAACTCTATTTCAACAATTATTCAGCTTCTTATAAAGGATTTTCAACCCGCTGATAATGAAAATGAGTTTAACGACCTTACAAAAATTGTATATAATGAGGTTGGGCGTATCAATAAAACCATTGTAAATTTTCTTCAGTTTGCAACTCCCGAAAAACTCAGTCCGGCAGAATTTCCGTTATCTTCGTTATTGAAACAATTAAAAATACAATTTACAAAGTTGTTATCAGAAAAAAATATAAGTCTTGAAATAGATAATAACACGGATACCGTTGTTATCTGGGATAACGACAAAATTTTACAAGTTCTTATCAATTTAATTCAAAATGCTGCTGAAGCAATTAAGGAAAACGGCAGGGTTAAAATATCGGTTGAGGTTTTATCCGAAAATATTGAAATAAAAATTACGGATAGCGGACCGGGAATTCCGCCGAATGTTCTTCCTAAAATTTTCAATCTGTATTTTACAACCAAAACAACCGGCAGCGGAATAGGTTTAAGTTTAGTTCAAAAAATAATTGAAAATCACGGCGGAATTATAAACGTACAAAACATAGCGTCTGGCGGAGCAGAGTTTACAATCAATCTGCCAATAAAAGCCAAAGCGGAGTATAAATAAGATGGGAAAGATAAAGATATTATTAATTGACGATGAACAAAGCCAGCTGATTTCGCTAAAAAGTTTTTTATCGAAAAGAAATTACGAAGTTTTAACCGCCGAAAACGGACTTAAAGGGTTTGATATTATTAAGAGCGACATTATTAGTATTGTTATAAGCGATTATAAAATGCCAGAATGGGACGGTCTTAAAACTCTTAGAATGATTAAAGATTTTAACCCGGCAATTGATGTTGTAATTTGCACTGCATTCGGAAGTATTGACGATGCCGTAAAAATTATGAAAGCTGGCGCATACGATTATCTTACAAAACCAATAAATCTTGACGAGCTTGAAAACCTTATTTGCAGAATCAGCGAAAAGCAGCAGTTACAAAAAGAAAACAAAATACTTAAAGAACAGCTTCAAGAAAAATTCAGTTTTAGCGGAATTATTACACAGAACGAAAAAATGGAACAGGCTCTTAACCTGGCGGGGCGCGCAGCCCAAAGTGCTTCGTCCATTATGATACGCGGCGAAAGCGGAACCGGAAAAGAACTGATTGCCAAGGCAATTCATTATGCCAGCAATCGCGCTAACAAACCGTTTATAATTGTTAATGCAGCCTCTCTTTCCGAAAACCTGCTTGAAAGCGAATTATTCGGACACGAAAAAGGCTCTTTTACAGGAGCAATAAATCAGCGTTCAGGAAGGTTTGAAGATGCGGACGGAGGGACTCTTTTTATTGATGAATTGGGGGACATTCCGTTACAAGTTCAGGTTAAGCTTCTCCGCGCAATACAATTCGGCGAAATCCAGCGTATTGGAAGCAGCAGCGTAATTAAAGTAAATGTAAGAATTTTATCCGCCACTCACCGGAATATTGAAGAAATGATTGCCGGCAAACTTTTCCGCGAAGATCTTTATTACCGCTTAAATGTAATTACAATAAACCTTCCGCCTTTACGCGACAGAAAATCGGATATCCCTTTACTTGTTGAACATTTTATTAAAAAGCATTCCCAAAAGAATGACAAGAAAATTGAAGGAATTACGAAACAATCTTTGGATATTTTAATGAGATACAATTATCCGGGGAATATCCGAGAGTTAGAAAATATGATTGAGCGGGCTGTAGTTCTTTCCAGAAACAATGAAATAACTCCGGAATATCTTCCAATAACAATGGTTGCAAAATCTAATGAAACAATTTTCGACCCTTATAATCTTGAAGAAGGTTTTGAGAAAAAAGTTAAATCGTTTGAAAGAGCAATTATTGAAGAAGCAATTAATAGAAACAACGGAAATAAAAGCGCTGCAGCCAGATTGCTCGGGATTTCCGAAAGACATATCCGTTCGATTATTGAAAGACTGGATATTAAAGAATGAAACTTTTATAAAGCGCTTGTGTCTAACCTGCTTTAATTCCGGAGAGTTTATGAAGTTTTTTTCACTTTTATTAATCCTTTTTATTTCAATTCAGGCGCAAACCATCCAAAAAGATTCAACAAAAACAAGTGATATCAATTCTTCCGAAATTAACCCTGCAAATATATTTGAGCCTCCGGTTCAGCTTCCCTCGTTAAAAATTGATTCCAAATATGTTTTTTTTCAGAATGACCCTACAGATTTTTTTGTTACAAACTATATGGCTTCGGAAACTCAGCAGCTTGACAGCGCGACATTAATTAAGATGCAGTTTAAACAAATCAGCGCCGATATTAACAATTCGATTATGGATATGTACAATATCAAACACGGAAACGACCCGACGCTTCTGCGGCAGGTTTTAGGAACAATTGTTACGGCAACTGCAGTCGGCTTGGCAGGTTACCACGTTTATAAATACAACATTAAGAAAGAAAAATAGATTTGAGATTTTTTATTCTTTGCTTATAACTTATAGCTGAAAACTCAAAACCGTTTTTCCCATTTGCCAAAAACGCCGCGTTTGTTTATTTTCACAGCTATAAATAAGTAGCTGTCTGTCAGGAGTAGCTCCTGGAAAAACAGAAATAAATTAGGATGAAAATTATGTATAAATACAAAATGATTATTTTTGGATGTGTATTATTAATTTCAAATGAATCTCCCCGCCGCAAGCAGCGGGGTATGATAGTCTCTTTTACAAAAAGCTGTAACTCTCGACGCAAGCGTCGGAGAATTAGACATTAAAATTAATGCTCAGTGTAATAGTTACAAATTAGTTAGCATTTCCCCAGACATAATAGTTGGAAATATTTTTTCAGTCGGGTCAGGTCTTACGACCTTGACCCGTTTTTAATTTTCTTCCCGCCGCTAACCAAATGCTGCGGGTTTGTTTTTAACATAATGAGAGCAGCGAAAAAGAGAGTAAGAGTAAGGTACAAGAGTAAGATAGTGTACTGCCCCCAGAAAAGCAAGACAAAAAAACAAAATAAAAAAGGTAGAATAATTAAGCGACATATTTTAAGTTATTTAAGTTTTCAAAATCAACAGGGCTTAAATATCCCAAAGCAGAATGGGGATATTTTTGGTTATAAAAAGCA
>Ga0123335_1002724_pt1 | contig 25744 bp, 11 predicted proteins | sample BiotimSIPDNA_2_FD_89707 | JGI IMG/M metagenome (GOLD analysis project Ga0123335, IMG submission 89707) | Anaerobic biogas reactor microbial communites from Washington, USA - Biogas_R2 time_0 SIP DNA | ecosystem: Engineered > Bioreactor > Anaerobic > Unclassified | place: Washington, USA...
CGTATTTCATTATAATCATGATAAAGGTGTTTTGATACTCGCATCCTCAGCGTGTTTCAAAAAACAACCAGAGTGCTTTCAACTGGCTTCTAGAGCTGCAGAAAAGGACTCTTTTTTGTATAATGAAAATTTGATCTGACCATAGGGGGAAATATGAAAACTATTCGTTCATTGATTATCATTTCTTTGGTTTCCTTTTTACTTTTCGGCTGTAACTCGAATGATGTCAAAGACCCACCGGAATTGGTTGACATGTATTATAATGACTCGCATGCCTCGTCGCCTTCCGCAACCATCCGACCAATCAAGAATTCTCCGATCTTTCTCTCCGAAGTCACCGAATCCACAACCTCTCCGACGGTGACCTCCACAACCATCGATATCACTGTCGATTACGAGGCAATTATTGATAGTGAAGTGGATTTTGAAATCGTGGTTGAAACGAACGGAGAGAATTATGATTTGCTTTACAGCGTCGAATTAAACGACAGTTTGCTCGGTGATTGTGTCTATACCGATCAATCCACGCTTTACAAAGCCTCCTCCACAATCATTACTGAGGGCGACGGTTCTTACACCACCCGGGTCATTTTGACGATTCCTGGATCAGAGAATCACACAACCTATTTATCGGAAAGAACGATCTCCTTGACCAAGATATTGTTTACTCGCGATACGGCAGACGGCACATTCCCCGCAGAGATTCCCGACAATACAACAACTACCCTGCTTTTTGAAGTACATGCCATCTCCTATTTTGACACGACGCTTGGGGTGCCGGTTGAGAAGAATAACGATGTGGTGGATATCATTTTGACACCGGAATCCACTTATTTTTCACAAGCAGAAACCGCCGCGGTCTCGACGCTTTCAATCCCGAATACCGTCAATGGCTATCCGATTGGCTGTGTTATTCTCGAGGATCTTGATTGGATAAGCACTCTGGAAATTTTAGGAGCCTCGGAAGATGTGATGATCCTTGGGGATTTCTCCCTTTTGACAAGCATGATGCTGGATGGACTGGTGTTTGAGTCGATTCCGGCATTGACAGATACGAGAGATGTCATCATCAATGGAATCTTTCCTGTTTTGACCAGTCTCACTCTCCAGCATACGCGAGGGTATCAGATCTATCTCACAGAGCTATCGAATAGCGAGAATGATTTTTATGAAAGTTATCTTGAAGCGTTAGACACCAGCCCGTATTCTTTTCCTGAACTTGAAACGCTGACGATTGACGACTGTCACGCAAACAACTTGACAGTCGGTGCCGACGCTGTTCAAGCTCCGTTTTCAAAACTCACAGATTTCGTTCTATCCGACTCCATTGTCGGCACTCTGACATTTGGCAATGAAGACAACGATTTTCCTAAGCTGGAGACCATTACCTTGACCGATACTTTTCTGTCCGAAGCACTCATCAGTGGGACAAAGCCTCCAGAAGAAGCCGCTGCCGCCTTTGTAGCCGATGGGATTCAAACGGATTGGTCATTGACACTTCGTGGGTCACTATTTTCAACCTTGTCTTTTACCGATTGTTCATTGGGAGTGTTGAGTGTTGAAGGTGGCACGGTGGAATCCTCCCGATTGAGTGGATTCAGTTTCGCAACAACTCTTTTCAATCGCAACAATCCTCATTTGTATCTCGTTGGGTCTCATCCCCATCTCGCCAGTTTGACCTTCTCGAATATCAACATTCCTTCGCTTCAAATTGGCGGCATTGGGTCACAGTTCCCTATCTTGACCGAGATTACATTCACGAACTTTGAAGGAGGTAACCTCAATATCGGTGAAAGAGATTGTGAATTTCCCCTATTGACGGATATAACCCTCACCGATGTGGATTGTGGTAATTTTATCCGCATTGGCGGGGAGAATGCCGCTTACGATATGCTCGAATCCATCCACTTAGAGCGTGTTGAAGCGAACAACTTGCTCATTGGCTATTATGGACCCGTGATGGATCTATTGAGTTTGATTTGGTTGGAAGAAGTGGCAATTACCTTAACGACATCCATAAGTCTTGCCGCCGTTGCTTTGGATGAAATCGTTTTGGATCAGATCGTAACATCCGCTTTGAATGTCAATCCGTACGGAGGAGCCTTTGATCTTTATGTCAATCAATTGGCGGCGGTAACCTTTACTCTTTCGACCGATTGTGCCACCATTTATGTGAGCAATAGTCCCGCAACGGAATGGGATTATTACGAAATGTTTATCAGTGACGTTGATGCGATCGTGACCGGATCCTATGTTCCGGCATAACTAAAAAAAAGGGGCACACACGGGAAACCGGTGCGCCCTCCTATTTTGTTCGTTTTAGAGATTCATGAATACGAGAATATCCGCTTCCTCCAAAGAGAGCGGATTTTTTTCCGAAAGATTTCCGGAGAAGAGAGTCAGGATGCCTTGATGGAAAATACCGATGGGAATGGCTTTCTTGCCTAATGCCTGATAGATTGAAAGAATCAGTGCTTTCTTTGATGAAAAGACAAGCGGGAACGATTCATTGAGCATTTCTCGTGCTGGAACCAATCGCAACGACTGTTCATCCTCACCTTGGTCGTTGATCGATATCGTCAACAAGTTCTCATAGAAAGGAGCGGTTTCTTTATAGAGCGCCAGTTTACTGAGCAAGAGAGAAATGATCTTGTTGGAGATGATGGTGTTGCGAATGTTGAAATCACGGATGATATGGTCGTTTTTGGGTTCCAACAGCTCCACAATGATGTTGATGCCCTCGCGTTTTAGATGCCCTTCCAAATAGATCAAACTATCGATGACGTTGGCATCTAACGCATCAACCGCTTGATGATCGTCAGACAAAAGGACGATGGTTGCGGCGGTCGTTTCTTGATTCAGTTTCGAGACGAATTCCGCGAGGCGATCATCGGGAATAAACTCGGCTTTGAATTCTTGGTGGTAGAGTTTTTCGTATTCGGAAAAAGAATCCAAAATATACTGAAGTTTGTTGTTATTGCCAAAAAGATACACGGATTGCGGAAGAACTGCTTTTTCGGGTTTGATTTTTAAGGGAACTAAAGGAATGGGAGTGGGATTTTGATCAGTCAGATGCCGATCATCGAGTGATAAGACATACAAACCCTCTGATGATTTGGCAATGGGGATGACTTGAGAGTAATTGGCAAGGCACTGTTCAAAGTCCACTTTCGGAAGCTGATAGACTTCGCTACCTTCGAAAGAAAACAGCGATAAATAGACGTCCTCGACTTGCGGATTAATGATTGTTTGAGCAATGATTTGCCCGAGACGGCGATCAAAACAGATGGGAAGGATCGTGTGTTCATGAAGCGTATGAACGACCGATTCCAATGCCATGATTTTCGCTTTGGTATGGATATTTTTGACTTCTGCGACAATCGGCGGCTGTTTTTCAAACTCAATGGGACCAAGATTTAAAATGATTTTGATGACGTTGAGATCGCTCTTCGGCAAGTCCTTGACGACTTCCTCATGCATGTCTTTGCTCATGATGAGGATGGCATTGGCTTTCGCAATGGAAATGTCTTCCAAATCTGAGCGAATCAGGGGATCGCCTTTTTTGACCAGTACGTTCAAACTGGATAGTTCGTTTTGTGTTTTTTGAATCTGTTGAGTCGCATTCACGATTTGTTTCTCGGCATACTCCTTGTCAATATCGGCGAGGATCATGACCGTCACTTTGCGGTTTTCCAGATGCAATAAGTCCGATACTAATTCGGGAACTTTGTTGTTCCAATTCAAAATCACGATATGATTTTCCAACAGGATTTTGCCGGATCCGGATTTTTTCTTTTGAAAATAATCCTTGATGGCATTGGTGGTCAGGGCAATGATGGTGCCAGAGAAGAGAATCATACCCGTCACCAATACCACGACCGCGAGAATCAAGGTCTGGGGATTCTCGATCAAAACGATGGAGTTAGGTGACATCATCCATTTTAAACTGCCGTTGGCGAACGCATCGAGAAAACTGGTAAAATCATCATCAATGGCAAGAGCGATGAAGGCCGCGAGAACTAAAATGAGCAAATTAAGAAGCACCATCGTCATGATGATGAACAGCATGGGTCGTTTGTAGGTTTTGATACTGATCATACTGCGGGCTTTGGCAAGCCTCGCTTTCAGTTTCTTCAACATCATCACCTCGATATTCTACCATTTATTGTAGCCTTAACCCGTTTTTGAGACAAGCGGACCGAAGAAATGAATGAATAAAATCTTTGATATTTTCGGTGTGAACCACCAAGAAAGATTGGAGCTACCATCATTAACCTTCGTTTTCGGACTTTTTGTGTTTGTGAAACCAATCTCGAATCGTTTCTCGATACTTCCACATGATCAAGGTGGCGATCAAAACGCCGAACACCAGATAATACCACTGATGGTCATTGACGAAGAGGATGAATGGCATGGAATAGAGTCCGAGTCCGGTGGCGGCGTTGAAATCCTTCATCAGGATTCCGATCATGATGATAAGAAAGGCAACGATGAAGATGCCGGGATACCAGATGACGAGCATAGCTCCAACGAGACTGGAGAGTCCTTTTCCCCCCTTGAATTTCAAGAAGATCGAATGATTGTGACCACAGATGCATGCCAGTAGCGATGCCATTGGAAGCCATGGCGAATCACTGTACATATTCGCCAGGTGGACCGAGAGGGCACCCTTGATCATATCGACGATCAAGGTCAAAACACCCGGCAGCTTTCCGACATAGACGAAGGTGTTCACGGCACCGCTGGATTTGGTGCCGACATCGCGGACATCGCGCTTACCAAACAGTTTGCCAAACACGACTCCTGAGGGAATGCTGCCGAGGAAATAAGCCACCAATATCAATAAGACATCCACCATTTGATATCACCCGCTTTCTTTTTTCAAAGGAAAATGACCTTAAGTAACCGACTTATAGGTCATACGCGCGTCATCATGCAAGAAATAATAATCCAAGCTGGTTGATGAGGGACACTTTTTTTTGGCTCAATTCGCTTTCATCTTGTTTGGTATCGTTATCTTCATTGTATCAAATTAACCAATGAATCACAATCATTATCATCACATATGATGAACACATTCTGCTGATGGGTGGACCCCCTGAAAAACGTCCAAATGCCGTTATATATTGAAACTTTCGAATATGGGATTTAGGAGAACAATCAAAAAAACATGAATGTCATTGTTTCAAAAAATGAGCCAAAGATCATAAATTCCAAATTGATTGGCTTATCAAAAATTACCTAAGCAACTCGATTTGGTGATAGTTAGTAATGAAATCAAATCCTCTTGACAAAAATATCCCTATCGGCGAAAGCCATGCACATTAAGCTTTTTTTGGGATTGGTCAGGAAAGGTATGGAAAACAGGGATTCAATGTGCTACAATCAAAATGGTCTCGACCAAACATTTGACTGCCGAAAGAGATCAATAACTTATCTTTTTGTTGTTACATCCGAGTATTTAGTGCTGGTAAAGGGGATCCAGGGAATGATAAATGTCGCCATTGTTGAAGACAGCGATTCTGATTCGATTCTCATCGAAAATTACATTCAAAGATATTCTCAACAAAAAAAAGTTGAGTTCAATATTAAGCGGTTCGATGAAGCAATCAGTTTTTTGTCGGAATATCGAGAGGGATACGATATCATCTTTATGGATATCGAGTTGCCCAACATCAATGGGCTCGAAGTCGCAAAAAAAATCCGACGGATCGATAAACGAGTCATTCTGATATTTGTCACGAACATGGCACAATATGCCGTCAGGGGTTACGAGGTGGATGCCCTGGATTTTATTGTCAAGCCGGTAAATTATGCGGTTCTAAATCAAAAAATTGAAAAATCGCTGAAGATCATCAAAATCAATCAGGATGACGACTTGGTCATTTCAAGATCTCAAGGTTTTATTAGAGTATTGATTAGTGAAATCTTGTATATAGAGGTCACGGGACATAAGATTCATTATCATATGATTGAAGAAACCATTGTGGCGACTGGATCATTAACCGAATGTGAAAAACGGTTGAAAAACAAGAATTTCATGCGATGCAATAACTGTTATTTTGTCAACCCAAGATATATCAAGTCGATCTACGGTATGACCATCACGATGAAAAATGATGACGAATTGTTGATCAGCCATCCAAAAAAGAAGAAGTTCTTAAAGGAGCTTGCGGACTGGTTGGGGCAAGGTAATTTTGTATGATAGCGTTGATTGAGTTTATCGAAGCATTGTTCGATAAGTATGGCTTTAGTCTTGAGATGCTGATCACGAATTTGATGTTTGTCTATACCCTCAGAAGAAGAAAAAAATTCATTCCCCGCGTGCTTTTATGTTTTTCGTTGCTCATTCTAATTTTGTACATCTGGAGTTTTTTTGAAACGCGTTATACTTATTGGGACACAATCAAATATTCCACAATCGTTTTTATCACCATCCTGTTTTTGATGTTTTGTTTTAAAATCCCGTTCAGAACGGCGGTTTTTTGCGAGATTGGCGCATTTGCCACGCAACATAGCGCATATAAGGTCGGAGAGGTTTTTCAAAGCATTGCGGAAATAAAATTGGGATTCGACAACACATCGATCATTTATTTTTTAACGGTGCCGGCGATATATGTGCTTTTCTTTTTTCTGTTTGCGAAACGGTTGGAAAGTTATGATATCACGAAACTCAAAAACAATCAGATCATCTTATTGACCATTCCCCTGACCTTGGTCTCTATCGTGCTTGGGCAGTACAGTTATCGAAACGACTATTCGATATATTTAATGCTTGCCATCTATGATATTCTATGCTGTTTGCTGACCTTGAGTTATCAATACAGTCTGCTGGAGATTTCTTACAAGGGACATGAACTCGCGACTTTGGAACAGATGCTTGTCCTGCAAAAAAAGCAGATGAAATCCTCAAAGCATACCTATGAGTTGTTCAATGTCAAGTTCCACGATATGAAACATCAAATGGCTCAACTGGAAGGACGAATCAATTCCAAAGAGATCGAAGAGTTGCATAATATCATTTCCATGTGCGACATCAATCTGAAAACGGGAAACGAAGCCTTGGATATCATTCTGTTCGAAAAGGCCTATGAATGCTCCAAACAGAATATAAAAATCAATTGCATCGCAGATGGCAACAGCCTTTTCTTCATGCGCTCGTCGGATATCTATTCGCTATTTGGCAATGCGCTCGATAATTCGATCGAGGCCGTGCAGAAAATCGATAGTGACAGCAAGTCTATCAGCATCCATATTAAGAAAGTCATGAGCATGATTTCTATCCACTTTGAGAACCCATATCAAGGGGAACTCTATATGTTTGATGAATTGCCTCAAACAACAAAGGCTGATATTCACTATCACGGATTTGGAATGAAGAGCATTCGGATGATTGTCGAAAAATACGGTGGGACGCTCTCGATTGATACGAAAAACAATCTGTTTCAATTGAACATCATCATACCGGCAACAGAATAGAACCGGGATCCCAATCACACATCACACCATATGGCTCAATGCCATCCTCTAGATATTCAATGATATCAAGAGAACCAAAGGACAGACATCTGTCTTTTTTTTGTGAAGTGAAGATTACGGTTAAAAAGCGACAGTTTAGGAAATGGGGATTGTAAAATATTGTTAAAATAGTGATAATAATTAAGAGAATGATTGTATTCAAGCCAAAAGTTAATCCAGTATGAATGGGTCGATTAGGAAAGGTTTGAGAGATATCTCTCTGTTTCTGAGCGATACGTTGTTTGATATCGTGTTTTTTTAAGTATTCTTTTTTCGTCTTTTAAGTTATTTTTACCCAGAATCACGCGATCTTGTCCGATTGTCTTTTTTTCATGAAACAGGATTTCTCGAAGCGCTAAGGCCGTTCACCCATCGCTTTTCTTGATTTTAGCCCACTCTAGTTGACACTTTCAGGTGAGTATTGTCTTTTGACCATATCGCAAATGGCTGATTTAGCATCGTTTTTTCTTTGAAATCGCCAATGAGGGTTCGTCACCATCATCACCGATCTTGGACACACTTTTATGCATCCATTAATGGGTTCTGTGACATCAATCGCAATAGCCGTTCAGGGAGTATCTTTTGATGTGATGGCGAATAACGGCCTTCACACCGACTAAATATACAAAAGGAGGGATACTGCTATGTTGAAAATATCCTATATCAAGACGGATAACCTAAAGGAGAATTGTATCACCGATAAGAGTCGGCCACAGTTTTCGTTTGCGCTTGAAAGCGATAACGAAGATGTAACTCTCACCAAAGCACACCTCAGCGTTAATGGTTGGAATACGGTGACAGAAGAACAAATCGGCATCATCTATCAAGGTGACAAACTCAACCCCTTTACAACCTATCATGTGAATTTGGTGGCAGAGGATAATCATTCCCAAAAGGTTGAGGCGGAAACCACCTTTGCAACCGGAAGAATGGGAACGGCGTGGCAGGCTCAGTGGATCACCGACGGCACCTATAAGTTCACGCAAAAAAAGTGTTCTCCAGAGCCAATGGTTTTCAAGAAGGAACTCGTCTTGACGAAACCCGTTCGGAGTGCGCGAGTGGTAAGCACCGCACTCGGGATCTATGAGATCCATATCAACGGCAAAAAAATAGGCAATGACTATTTTACTCCCGGTTTCACATCCTACCATCACCAAATGCAATATCAGATCTACGATATCACCCATCATTTGCACGGGAACGATATCCTGACCGCGACCGTTTGCGGCGGGTGGGCAGTCGGGAAATTCACACACGCCCTTCGAAATAGGATATTTGCAAAAAGACAGGCATTCCTCTCGGAAATCAGAGTCGAGTATCAAGATGGTTCAACCACCGTCATCGGAACGGATGATACTTGGCAAGTGACAAGACAAGGGGTCGTCAAAGAAGCGGATTTCTATGATGGCGAAGTGGTTGATGCCAGAGTTGATTTGAGTCAATCGCCTTGGATCAACGCCAGCATCGAAAAAGTACCCTTCCACCCCAATTTTTACGTCACCTATGGCGAGCCGGTTCGCGCGCATGAAGAATTCCAACCCGTTGCGACTTCGACCTTAGAAGATGGCACTTTGATCTATGATTTCGGACAGAATTTCGCCGGAGTGATCAAGGCGAAATTTGCACATTGCGCAAAGGGACAGAAAATCGTATTCAAGCATGCGGAAATCCTAATGGATGGCAAACTCTTCACGAAGCCACTAAGAACCGCAAAAGCCGAACTGACATACATCTGCAATGACAAGAAGCAACAAGAATACTCGCCTTCATTCACCTTTATGGGTTTTCGTTATGTTAGCGTCACGGGAATAAAAGCGGAAGATCTCACATTAACCGCTTTAGCGCTCTATTCAGATTTAAAGGAGACGGGGACCTTTCATTGTTCAAACGCATTGATCAATCAACTTCAAAGCAATATTGTCTGGAGTTCCAAATCGAACTTCGTGGATATCCCCACCGACTGCCCGCAACGTGACGAAAGAATGGGCTGGACGGGAGATATCGCGCTGTTCTCTTCCACGGCATCGTTCAATTTCGACACGTCGCGTTTTTATGACAAATGGTTAAGGGATCTACGGACCGATCAAAAAAGAACGGGTGGGATCCCAGTGACGATTCCGCATGTGGTCTTCCCCACGAATTATGAGTCGATTTTCGTCATGGCCATCGATCATTGGGGAGATAGCTGTATCTTGGTTCCGTGGGCGGAATACATGGCGAGGGGCAATATTGACGTTCTACTCACCAATTACGAGACAATGAAAAAGTATCTCAAAGCTTGTAAATTCTGGGCACAGCTTTTCTCTATTGGCAAAAGAAGGCGGATTTGGAGTCTGGGACATCACTACGGCGACTGGTGTGCTCCCAATCTCGGCCTCTGGGCTTGGATGGGCCGGGGGAAATGGACGGCAACGGCCTGTTTTGCGAACTCATGCAGGCTGATGGTGAAGATTGCCAATGAACTAGGGTATGAAGAGGACGCGCTTTATTACAACAAGTTATATCAAGAAATATCAAGTGCTTATGTCGACGTCTTTACCGACGGCAACGGCAAGTTGAAAAAGGAGTTTCAAACTGCTTACGTATTGCCGATAGTCTACGAGGTCTTCCGAGGAAAAACAAAGGCGAAGGCGGCCGAAAATCTCGCTAAACTGGTAAGAGAGAACAATTACAACATCGCGACTGGTTTTCCGGGGACTCCGTCTATTCTGTTTGCTCTATGTGATAATGACAGAGTGGAAGACGCCTATAAAATGCTGCTGACGGAAAGCTGTCCATCCTGGCTGTATCAAGTCAAAGCTGGAGCGACCACCCTTTGGGAACGCTGGGATGCTTTGAGACCAGACGGAGGGTCAAATACCGGAGCGGATGACGGCACAAAAGGAATGGTGTCCTTCAACCATTATGCAAACGGAGCCGTAGGAAACTTCTTCTATAAGCGAATTGCCGGAATCGAACCCCTTAGGGGAGGATATAAAGAATTCCAAATCAAACCCGTTTTAGGCGGGGGAATAACCCAGGCATCAGCCACTTTTGAATGTCCTTATGGCGTGATCAAGAGCGGTTGGCAGATCGATGATGATGGATTCAGTATTGATGTGGAAGTTCCCGTTGGAACGCATTGCCATTTGGTGATGCCAGACGGTGAGGAAAAAGCCTTACATAGCGGCAAGTTTTCTTTCAATCAAAAAATTTAACATTAAAACTGGAGGCAGAAATGGAAACAGAACAAGCAATCAAAAAGGGTTTTATTGATTCCCCGATTTTCAAAACGAGCATTAATTCAGCGGAAGTAAAACCCAAGGAAATGATCCTTGGCTATTTTATCGGACCGTTTCTGGCATTAATCTCCAATGCGGTATTCGGGTCTTATATCAACCGCTATTATTCGGATGTCATCGGCTGGACAAATAAGAGCATTTTCGGCTTTTTCTCGATATTGTTGCCCTTGCTTTCCGTGGTGCTCGTTGTTGTCGGAAATCTCTTTTGCGGTAGATTGATCGACAAAACGCGGACATCACAAGGAAAGGCAAGGCCCTACATGTTGCTTTCTTCCTTGTTGCTACCAGCTGGGTTGTTGGCGATCGTTTTGGTTCCCGGGTCGAACCCCGCGATCCAAATGCTCTGGATTTGTATTTCTTATAACATTTACTACTCTCTCTTCTATCCGATTTTTTACGCCAGCCACAGTGCGATGGTTGGGCTCTCAACCCGGGATTCAAAGAAGCGGGGACTTTTGTCAACCTTCTCCAATGCCTCCGCTGTTGCGGCGGTCGGGATCATGGCCAGCATGATTGTACCGATGTTTTTACAAAGCAAATTGTTTGTCATCGAATCCGTTGGTGGAGTGAATACCATCAACGCCGCTGCAAGTTTAAGTAATTGGCGGATATTCATTATCGCACTTTCCGTCGTTACTTTCATCGGTGTATTGGTTGAGTATTACAATACTCGTGAAAGAATTACCGAAGAAGGTGTGAAACTAAACATTGAGGATAAGAAGATCCCCATGATCCAACAGATCAAAGCGGTGGTATCCAATAAATATTGGTGGATCATCATTGTCTATTTTCTGTTGTTTCAATTTGGGGGCCTGATCAAAAACGGGTCGATGACTTATTTTTGTGATTACGTGCTCGAGGGTCCAATAACGGGAGGCCAAGCCATGGGGTTGCTCGGTTTAGTCGGTGGGATACCCACGGCAGTCGGAATGGTCATAGCGTGGCCGATTGCTAATAAACTGACCAAGCAGAAGTCGATCTTGTTCGGTATGATCATCTCTGTCCTGGGCGGTTTATTGAGTTTCATTGATACGACGAATTTCTATTGGGTGTGTGCGGGAATCATCTTAAAAGGAATCGGGTCCATCCCAGCTATGTATGTGACCTTGGCGTTGCTTTCAGACGTGCTTGATCATCTTGAAGCAAAAAACGGTTTTCGGAGCGATGGCTTCACGATGTCCGTTTATGGATCGATCATGGTGGGGTTGTTCGGGGTTTCCATGGCTTTTATCAACTTCATGCTTTTAACCAGTGATTATGATCCCTCTGTTGGTGTCGGTGCCGCTGTTAAAACATCATTCGTTATCGGGTTCTTGGTAGTTGAACTCATCTGTTACGCAATCATCGCGGGACTGATGATTTTCCTTAACGTGGAAAAGCACTTGAAAAAAGACCAAGAAAAGATTTTGGCCAATCAAAAAGCCGAAGTACTTGCGAGTGGTGGCGAATGGATCGATCCTGCGGAACGCTTGCGCTTAGAACAAGAGGAAGCAGAAAGAGAAGAATCGGAAAAAAAGGAAAAAAGGAATAATACCAAAAAATAAACTGATAAAAGGCCAAGATGAAGAAAATATCCTTGAATGACAACTGGAAATACTATCGGATGAACGAGGAGGGACAAAGCAAGAATATTTTCCTTCCTCATGACGCCATGATCCATGAGAATCGGAGCCTTGATAGTGCAGGCGGCGTCAACATCAGCTGGTTTCAAGCCTATGATTATGTGTATGAAAAAGCCTTTTTTGTTCAAAAAGAGTATTCCGATAAGGCAATATTCCTTGAATTTGAGGGGGTATACAGTTGCGCTGAAATCCTCCTCAATGACAAAAAGGTTTTTTCTCATGACTATGGCTATCTCGGATTCACCTTTGAGATAACTTCCTATCTTGATTATGAATCTGAAAACAAGTTGAGAGTAATTGTCCGGAATTCTGATCAGCCAAACAGCCGCTGGTATACGGGTGCTGGCATCTATCGCCCGGTATTCTTGATTGTGACCGAAAAGGAACATATTGACATCAATGGCGTTACAATCAAAACAGTATCGATTTCCCCGGCAATCGTTGAAGTCACGGTGAAGACGAATGCGGAAGGTGAAGTATCCCTATTTTTAACCGATGATGAAGAGCAAATGGTATCATCCTTTTCCGGCGTTAGTTCAGGGTGCTTTCGAGTAGAATTGGAAGTTGACAACGCAAAATTATGGAGTCCCGAAGCACCTTATTTATATCGTTGCCGAGTCGACTTCAAAAACGACTCCGCCCTGGTAACCTTTGGTATAAGAATGATCCAATGCGATAGCCATCACGGCTTTTGCCTGAATGGCGAGAGGATCATCCTTCGTGGAGCTTGTATCCACCACGATAATGGTCTTTTAGGTGCCTGCGCTTTCGACTATGCGGAAGAAAGAAAGATCAGAATCTTGAAGGAAAGCGGCTACAATGCCATCCGCTCGGCGCATAATCCCTGTTCCAAAGCATTGCTGGATGCCTGTGATAGGCTGGGGATGTTGGTGCTGGATGAATACGTGGATATGTGGTATATCCACAAGACGAGATATGATTATGCGTCGTACGTAGAAAGCCATTACAAGCAGGACTTGAAAGCGATGATCGATAAAGACATCAATCATCCCAGTGTGATCATGTATTCCATCGGCAACGAAGTGTCGGAGACATCGGAAAAAAGAGGGATTGATCTCTGCGGTGCGATGACGGATTATTGTCATCAACTGGATGATTCCAGACCGGTGACCTGTGGCATCAATATTTTCTTCAACTATCTATATTCGCTCGGCTTTGGCGTATACAGTGACAAAAAAGCGGAAAAAAACCAGCATGTGGGCAGCGCCTTCTTCAATTATATTGCGGGGATCTTCGGCGATAAGTTCATGAAGCTGGGTGCCACTTTGAAAGGATGCGATCGAAAGACGCGGGACGCCTTTGCGATACTGGATGTGGCGGGCTATAATTATGGCATTTTGCGATATAAAAAAGACATCAAAAAATATCCTGATCGCGTGATTCTAGGAACGGAGACTTTTTGCAAAGACGCTTATCAGTTCACTGAAATGGCCAAAAAATATCCTTCATTGATCGGCGATTTCGTTTGGGCGGGCATGGATTATCTCGGAGAAGTGGGCGTCGGCGCTTGGGAATACCAAGAATATGCCCCAAAATTCAATCAAGGCGTCGGTTGGATGACCGCCGGATCGGGACGCATTGACATCACCGGTCATCAGACGGCGGAACTTGCCTATATGCGTGTGGCATATGAACTTGATAAGATTCGACTCGCCGTCAAGCCCGTCAGCATGTCCGGCAAGAGGCATTCCCCCTCCGCTTGGAAAATGACCAATGCCATTGAGAGTTGGTCGTGGAACAATTATAACGGCCGAAAAACGAAAGTTGAAGTATACACTCGTGCCTATAAAGTGGCATTGTATCTCAATGGTCAACGAGTGGGCATTAAGAAAACACGCAAGAATTGTCGGGTCGTTTTTTCCACCCGGTATTATGACGGGGAAATTATGGCCGTCGCTCTCGATAAAGCCAACAAGGAGATTGCGAGAACCTCGCTAAAAACCGCACTACCAAAAACAGAACTCACATTAACGCCCGAAGCGTTCACCTTAGCGAGGAACGCCCTATGTTATCTCCATATCCGATTGACCGATGAAACAGGAGTGGTAAAGCCGTTTGAGAAGTCGGAGGTGCGGGTCACCGTCAAAGGCGGACAACTATTGGGATTGGGGAATGGTTGCTCGTATAACATACGCGGATATTTGACCGATGTGACCGATACGTATTATGGCCAAGCGCTGGCAATTATTAAACCTGATGCCACAAGCAAAAAGATGGTTGTTAATGCAAAGAGCAAATACGGAACGAACGAAGTCGGAATAGCTGTCTCGTGAGACATTTTGACATCACAGATAATGTGGTCTTAGGCTCTTGCTCTTATCTGTATCTTTCTATAAAAATACAGAGGGATAATACCCTTGTCACAAAATGAAAACACTACCATTTTTGTACTTGATTTTGAAGGTTAGGCATTGAAAACCCAAAGATAAGCATTATATATAGTATAATTTCGAGTCTCTCTTTATAATGGTGAGTAGTAGTATTCGACTTTTATTCGTGACATTTAAATGAAGGACAGTTGCTATTTTGACTGAACTTGTTTGATACAGTATAACGATTTATGAGCATTGATCAGGCTTTGGATTTTTGTTGAAAGCGCTTCAGTCGCCCGTTTTATCGACTTTTCTCTGTAACCGTTGATTTTCACTTATCTTATTTAAGTTTTTGTCATACTACAAGTGATAAGAGTATTATCGATATCATTTGGCTTATCACCGTTTTCTTCAGGGTTCATAATACGACAGGGGTTCCCCCCGACACTGACATTTTTTTATCGGTCTCGCTTTTTCTTCATTTGGTGACAGGGCATATCACTTTTTTCTCATAAGCCTAGTTTTGGCCTGTCCATATCTTACCGTTTCAATTAATTTTCCCCCATTGAAGGCAACGATTTATAACGGATGTTATCTATTGATAGCAGTTTTAAAGAGACTGCAGTCGTAGTTATACATAAAATAGACATAGGAGGAAATAGTATGAAAAGAAGAAGCAATAATACCGGGTTCATGTTAAAAAAGTGTGTGCTGGTTTTCGCTTTATCACTCGTAACAGCGATTTCAGCATACATCTTTAACGGTTCACTTGCTTTTGCTGCGAATGGCGGGATTGCAATTCCCACCTATGACACACAGGCGGAAGCAACAGAAGCAGCTGCTGAGTTGAATATTCAACTGACCGGAGAAGGCTCTGTCTTGCTGAAGAATGCGGGCAACGCCCTGCCTTTAGACAAAGAGGTAAGCGGCGTAACGGTCTTTGGTAGCGCTGCAACTTCTTTACAAGGCGGTTCTGGTTCAGTCATCACTGTACTGGATGATGACGGATATGCTGTCAATACAACCCTAATCACGGAGGCAACCGCAGCAGAGGCAACCGCCACAACCGTTGAGGGGTTCGCTGATGTGGCTGTTGTTGTTCTGAAACGCGGTGGCGGCGAAGGTAATGACCTTGCGGTCGCAACCAGCGAACTTGCCGACGATGTCGGTGAAAACGTTGGCGGTTGGGCACATGAACGCTTGGCAAGAAACACAGATGGAGAGGATGTCAAACATTTTCTCATGCTGACAGCGGAAGAAATTGCCATGATCGAAAAGGCCAAAGCGCTTTGTGGCAAAGTCGTGGTTCTTCTCAATACGTCCACTCCAATGGAGATGTACAATCTTCAACATGATGCTGATGTCGATGCCATTATGTTTATTGGACGTCCCGGCGCAAATGGGCTAAAGGCGATTCCAAAGCTGTTAAGCGGCGAGATGAATCCCTCCGGTAAACTGGTTGATGTGTGGCCTAAGGATTTCACGCTCGATCCCACTTGGTATAGTTCCATTGCGAACGTTCAAAATGATGCCGGCAGTAACAAATATTTCACCCAAGACGGCAGTCAACCAAGTGTCATTTCTTTGCATGGTGTGGACTATTCCGAAGACATCTATATCGGATATAGGTATTATGAGACGGTTTATGCAGAAATACTGGCTGGCAATCTGAATTATGTTGGCGGAGTATTGAGCGAAGGCGTCGAAGCTGGAGGTAAAGCCCAAGCAGACGCATGGTATGCCGACACGGTGGTCTATCCTTTCGGCTACGGATTGTCCTATACCAGTTTTGATACCGAAATCCTATCGATCACCCATGATGTACTTGATGAGCAAGATATCAGTTCTTCCATATTCTCGCCCGCAAAGATTAAGACGGTTTCTCTGATCGTCAAAGTGACCAATAATGGCGCTGTTGCCGGGAAGGAAGTTGTGGAAATCTATTCTCAGGCTCCTTATACCAGAGAAGGAATCGAAAAAGCATCTGTTAATCTGGTTGCTTACGCGAAGACCGATTTGCTGAATCCTGGCGAATTCCAGATTTTGAAACTGGATGTCAATTTGCAGGATATGGCTTCATATGATTATGCTGATGCGAATGCGAATGGATTCAAGGGCTTTGAGTTGGAAGCAGGAGATTATATCATGTTTGCCTCCAACACCTCGCATTGTACGGACGCCACGTCACAGATTACTTTAACAATCAATGACGATGCGACACTGGCGCTTGATGATTTTACCGATAATGAAATAAGGAATCTCTTCTCGGTAGAAAACGGCAGAAATAATTCTCTTCGTGACAATGACGTGGATTGGAACGGCGACGGCGTTGTTGATGAAGACGATGTGTTGTTTGATCAAGAGCAGGTACTGCTTTCCAGAGCGGGCATGGTCTCGACGTTCCCTGAAGCTCAAGTTACCACGATTGATGGGATTCCTGTTTCCAATTTTGCGGAATTCGACATTACGAAATCCTATGCGATCGACGATGTTGTCAAAGTCACCGTCATCACGGGGGGCTTTACAGGCACGTCGAATATTAACTATTATAAGTTCACAGCGGCTCACGCACCCGGAGAGTTCAATCCTGTAGAAGTTCAAGAATTATCCGGAGTTTACAGTGGTGGCTACATTGTCACAGATGCATTTGCGGACTTGATGGATTACTATCACAATTACACTCTGAATCTTTGGGTTCCGGAGTATGCTTATTTCAACCCAGCAAGCGCCTATACCACTGGAGATAAGTTTGGTGTGTCAAATACAAAAGATGTCTACTTGGCCACCAAGGACACAGATCCAGTTCCGGCATTGACAGTGGATGGCGATTATCCATTAAATTCCTATCTGCTCGATGGAAATACAATTTACATAGTCATTGAAGAAATCGAGACGATTACCTTTATCGATAATGGCCCGATCGCGGACGGAATAGCGACCCGAGATTATGCAGTCGGTGACTATGTGACATACAGATCGACCAGTTGGGGCGGCGAAAGAATTAACAATGTCAGAGTGACTGTCGCAATAACGACGGGTACTTCCTTCAACACCCGAAGCAATTGCCAAAATTTCAACGCTTCAATGAGACTTATTACAACAGGCGAAGACGCCAATGTTGAAGTAGTGGCGGAGGCAGTTTACATCACTTCTGCGATGGAAGCAACAAAGACGGCCGATGTCAATACGGGTAATTATGTCTACTCCGACAAGTTATTCACAGGTGATTTGGGCTTAAACGGCTATAACGGCAATACTGAGGGACTTTATGATGTAACAGCCGATATGCTGGAAAGTTGGGTACAAATAGCTGATACGGCAGCTCAGACAGCTGCAAGAGAAGCAGCCGGCGATGACTGGATCTATTTCAACGATCTTAACGGCATCGTCTTCAATGATGACAGCATGATTTTAAAAGGCAAGTTTGCTGGCATGACAGGCGAAGAAGTCTGGTTGAAGTTCATGAACCAGTGGACATGGAACGACTTCTATACCGCTTGCTGGAGTGGCGGAAACAACGGTAGCCCTGTTCCAAACCTCGGCATTCCCACCGGCGGTATTGCGGACTCCCCGACCAGTTGGAACAGCACTTATACATGGTGCTGCAATGCGACGATCGGAGCTACTTGGAACGTGGAACTGGGTTATGAACAAGGTTCTGTTACGGCAAGCATGGGTTTGTTGAAAAACAGAGATGCTGGCACAAAGAGAACGCAATGGCTTAACCCCGCAATCAACTTCCATCGGACTCCTTTCTCTGGCCGTAACAATGAGTACTATTCACAAGATGGTTTCCATGCCGGTTGGATGGCTCAAGCGGTTGTCAGGGGTATTCAAGATCGTGGTGTCGGAAGCCACTTGAAACATATGCTCTTGAATGACCAAGAAACCAATCGTAACTCGGGCGACCTATTTGCTTGGGTTTCCGAACAAGCACTTCGTGAAATCTACTTGAAACCCTGGCAATATGCAATTCAAGAAGGCGGATCTGAAGGCGCGATGTCGGCATTCGCCCGTATTGGATCGGTTCCTACCCCTGTTAGCTACAATTTGTTCAACATCCTTGTACGTGAGGAATGGGGAGCTACAAACTTCTTCTTAGGCCCGGATTACTATGGGGCTGAAGCAAATGTATCCCCTGAAGATCTGATGCTTCGGACGGGTCATAATCATGCTCCAGGAGGAAACAACATTACTAACCCAGGAACCCCGGCAAACAACACATTTGCTGGTCATTGGGATCCGGAATATGTGAATGAGCTTACCGGATCACTAGGCGGGGTATACATTGGTAGAAAATCCACGGTTGGTGGGGCATCTGTTTCCGACTTTGCGGAATTCGATGTTGCGCTAGCCTATGTCATCGGCGATCTTGTTAAGGTTACAGGTGAGTCAAGTGTAAGCTATTATAGGTTTACAGCGGCTCACGCAGCTGGTGCATTTAATCTTGCAGAAGTCGAGACATTATCGTCAGATACCGGTCAGGATGTCTATTATTCCAATAACCAATGGTACATTGTTCGCTATAGCGCCATGATCATGTACAGCGAATATGCTAACCAAGGTCATTCTCAGAATGGTATTACCGTTTCTGATTGGGCAGATGGCAATTTCAGCGTCGATGCAACCGATACAGTAAGTTTGAATGTCGGCTTTGACGATGCTAAAGAAAAAGCCACAATCTTCAATTATGAAATAACTGCTGGAGAACTACCTGTAGGCTTGGCACTGAACAAGACAACCGGGCTGATCACTGGAAGTACGACCGAAGTTGGAACCTATACGGTCACAGTTCAAGGTATATTTGACCGGTGGATCAAAGGTTCTGCTGATTACACGATCGTCGTGGGACATGGCAACATCGTTTCCACGGAAATCAACGATCTTGGTGAATTGCTCGTAACATTCTCAGATGGCTTTGTTGCTAATTTGGGTGTCGTAGAAGGTGCAGATGGAGCGACTGGTCCTCAAGGCGAAACGGGCGCAACCGGCCCAGCTGGTCCTCAAGGAGAAACAGGTGCAACGGGTGCAACTGGTCCTGCTGGTCCTAAGGGCGACACAGGCGAAACGGGTGCCACGGGTCCTGCTGGTCCTAAGGGCGACACAGGCGACACAGGTGCAACTGGTCCCGCTGGTCCTAAAGGAGACACAGGTGACACAGGTGCAACGGGTCCTGCCGGTCCTGCTGGAGCTGATGGAGCACCGGCAAGTGGATGCGGCGGCTCGCTAAGTGGAGCTGGCATCCTTGTGACGGGATTGATGTCACTCGGCGTGCTGTTCTTGAGACGCAAAAAATCGGCATAACAAACGCATTAAGTAGTCAAGTATTAGCATGATATAGAATAACGATTAATCAAGCGGATATGTTGGGAATATTCTTTAGTGCGCGGTATCATATCGTTTAGCTAAAGAATATCCCAACATTATCTGTTAATTGTCAAATAAAGGAGTCAGCAATGAAAAAGAAATTATATTTCTTTATCCCCCTATTATCTCTTTTATTATTTTGCATTGGTGTCCTGGGTGGGTGTGATGGAACTACCGAAATAGTGAGGAACAAATTTTACACCGTTTTTTTTCATGATAATTATCAGGGCAATTATGCAAAAATAATCGTCGAGGCTGGAGATACCATCACGCTTCCCGCAGATCCTTCACGGACAGGTTATGACTTTGTCGGTTGGATGTTAGGCGAAGAGGAAGATACGACATTGGCCTATGACCATTTGCTGCCGGTGAATAACAATATTACGGTTTATGCAAAGTGGCAAAAAGATGCCGCTGTAAGCCTTGTCACTTTGAAATATCTGAATTACCGAACGATGGATAGTGTTTTTGCAGTTGAAAAGGATTCGGTGTTTACCGCACCAGAAGATCCTGTTTATGATGAAAATGAGACTTATGCTTTTGTTAACTGGTATACGGACAAAGAATGCACACAGGTTTTTGATTTTGATTCGGTAATAGCCAGTGACATTACTTTGTATGCCGGATGGGCTCAACAAAAAGCATATTTGACAATAAACTATAACTATATCGCTTCCCCCGCGCCGGTTACTAGTGTGGTGAGATTGGGCGAGCCTGTTGATGAGATTGCATCGCCTACAAGAGCTCAATATGAGTTTGTCGGTTGGTATACCGCTCCAGACGGAGGAGAACTCTTTGACTTCGAAGTGCCGCTCGAATCAGGGATAACACTTTATGCGCATTGGAGCCGCAATGCTTTCAATGTGTCATTCGATCTAAACGGCGGGGTTCTTGGTAACGAGATAAGTCTTAACTATCAAGCCGCCAAGAACAGCTCGATTGAGACGGAAGCGGATGCGATTGAGAATGCCCTGACTTATGTGGGTCACGATTTTGCCGGTTGGTACACAATAGATACCAACCCTGATTCAGAGGATGCGCTTCCTCAAGATGAGATTGCTGATCTATCGAGTATCAGCGAGGATATGACCGTTTATGCTGGCTGGACTTTAAGCGAATATGAAGTCAATTTTGATTACAACTATACAGGGGCACCCTCTCAGCCACAGAGCCAAACTGTCAAGTACCGGAAGTACGCTCAAAATCCCACAGTGCTTGAAAGAGAAGGCTTTTTGTTCGGCGGTTGGTTTACTGAACCGGCATGTGTCAATCAATTTACTCTGGCGGATACACGCGTGACCGGTGATCTGACACTCTATGCAAAATGGATTGAAGAAACGATTCAACATGACGATGTCAAGGTGAATTATTATTATGATTTAGGCGCAGGCGACGTGCTACACTCCTTTGTCGAAGTGGAATACAACGGGTCAGTAGGGAATAATTCACCTCAGGATCCAGATATCGATGATTATATCTTTGTGGGTTGGTACAGGGATAAAGCTTTCACGACCTTGTTCAGTACAAGTATGAACCTGCTCGAAGATGTGTCTGTCTACGGTAAGATGCTCAAAAAATACACGTTTGAAGCAGAAGCTGTTGATTTGACCGATAAGCTCGGTCAAGGGACATCCACCAACTCTTTTGAAGAGCAATTGATCATGGATCATACCTTTGTTGCAGGTGGCGATGTCAGCAACGGCTATTTTGTCAGAGAGCTATATTATTACGGGGCGATAATTGATTTCATCATTGAAGCGGAAGAGGAAGAAACAGATGCTGTTCTTTATATTCGTGCTTCCAGTGAATCGTACCAGTTTTTTGGAGCCAAGCCGAAGGAAGAAGGAGGAGCGCTTTACAATTATCTGTCCGATACCCAGTTGAAAATCGTTGTTAACGGCCAGTGGGACGGAAATGAACCCTTGACATGGCTGAATTATGGTGGAATGTACTTGCCTATGGCAAATCTTGTCGAGAACGGAGACTTTTCATCAGAAAAAACGCCTTTTGAGGATATCCTAATAATAGAAGGCTTAACTTTGAAACAGGGAACAAACATCATATCTATAGTTGTCAGCAACAACAACAATCATGGTGGAACGTTCCATGCCGAAGCTCCGACACTAGACTGCATCTACATTTACTCTTCTAGTCAACTATCTATGTTTGATTATGAATTCTATTTGAGAGATGGCGTAACGAGAGGATAATGCGTATGAAGGGTGTACTCTTTAAGTAAAAAGCTTATGTAAGGGAGAGAACTATGAACAAGATTAAAATGTTTTATAAACAAACAAGTTTTTATCTGTCTATTCTGGCGTTGGCACTTGCTGTGACGGCACTATTCTTCTATGCACTGAATTGCGCTTCGGAGTTTAATGGCGGAGCAGTATCCCAAGAGGTCGTGACGGCGGACATTTTGGCAGTCGTGTTTCTGGTGATTGCCATTGGCGCAACCATTGCCAAAAGCTTTCTCGCGGATAAACCCCTGATAACGGATATCTTGAGTTACCGACGCTTTTTCTTATATTTCGCCTTTGTCGCGCTGATCTACAGTTTCTGCATGAGCATTCTGGCGGAGTATTCCCTGATCGGCACTATTCTCTATCCAATCGTGTCAGGGACGGTGGGAGACCCAGTGGATCCGGTTCTTTCCAGCAGTTATTTTATCAAGTTGATCGGAACGCTTTTTGCGGTAATCATGACGTTGACGGTTGCTTTGATCCAGAAAAAGGGGTACTACAAACAGGATAAAGCAAAAGACCACCCATCAGTGGACACCGAGGCAATGGGGGAATAATATGAAAACATTTAAAAAAATATTGATCAAGAAATGTTGGGAAACGTTATTTGTCACATTTGCTTCGCTGATGATCGTAATGTTTGTGATCAATGCGGCAATCGTTCCGTTCAATAGCGAAATCAATTCCTTTTTGGGAACAGTCGAATATGAGGAAGTCAAAGAGGAGCTGGAAGATGGAGAGATTGAAACGTTCATCAGTTGGCCAAAGTTTAAGACCGCCGATGATATTGAAGCGTATTATCGGGCCGTGAATGAAGCGGTGCAAGGGGAAGGATTGGTCCTGCTCAAGAACGTGAACAATGCCTTGCCTCTTGCCCCGAACGATAAGGTTTCTTTTGCACTCAGTGGTGCAGGTACCATTTTCTATGCGACACACGGACCGGGCGTTCGCCGTCAAGGAGAACTGATCGACCTCTATGAAGCAATCGAATCAGAGACTGATCTGGTCGTTAATGATACGATTGCCAACTTCTTGGCGACTGGCGGAGCAGGGCAAACGAACCGTGGCATCAAAAATGGCGTATTTCGGACCGATGAACCCTCTTGGAATACCTACAAGGTAGCGGGGATCAGTGATGAATATAGCAGCCATGGGGGGACGGTTATCGCCGTTATCACACGTGAAAGTGGCGAAGGCGTCGATATTTCCTGGAATAACAGTGACGGTGTCGACGGTAGTTATCTGACGCTCACCGTCAATGAACTGGATATTTTGGAGCAACTCGCAGAGAAAAAACGTTTGGGCGAAATCGACAAGATCGTCGTTCTGATCAACTCAGCGGTGACCGTCCAATGTGACTTTCTCTTCAATGATAGCTATCGCATTGACGCAGCGATCTGGATTGGTCTTCCCGGAGCAACCGGGATGAATGCGGTCGCAAAAGCGTTGATTGGTGAAATCAATCCTTCGGGCAGGTTGTCGGATACTTTTCTCAAAGATAACTTCTCTTCTCCCGCAGCGATGTATTGGCGGGAAAATGATGGCTTTTCCTCCGAATACGCCAACGTAACCGAGTTAGAACTGAACAACTCGCAAATGTATTACGGCGTTTATGTCGAAGGCGTCTATGTCGGCTATCGTTATTATGAGACTCGCTACGAGGATTTTGTGATGAAAAGTGCCGGTGTCGGCGAGTATGACTATGATCAGGATGTGGCTTATCCCTTCGGTTATGGCCTGTCCTATACCGATTTTACCTATAGTGATTTGACGGTGACGGAGGAGAAGGACACCAATAACAAGACGATGTCGTATAATGTCAGTGTGAAGGTCACCAATTCCGGCACGGTCGCAGGCAAAGAAGTCGTGCAAGTCTATTTACAAAAACCGTACTCCGATTATGCCCGCTTGTATGGCGTTGAGGTTCCTTCGGTTGAACTGGTCGGTTTTGGTAAGACGAGCCTACTTCAACCCGGCGAATTCGAGACGCTCTCCGCCACCATCGCCGATGAAAAAAACATGGAGCGCATGCGGGTGGCATCTGAACAATTCCGGCTGTATGATTCCCAAAATGCACAGACCTATATTCTGAACGAAGGCGATTATTATCTCACCGTCGCCAAAGACTCGCACGATGCCATCAACAATATTCTGGCAGCGAAAGGGTATACGACGACTAACAGCCCGATGGACAGCGCGGGAGATGCGACGTTAGTGAGCAAAGTGCTTACCCAACCGACCGTTGATGCCGAGGTGTTCTCGACGTCTTCTGCGGAACAATTCGATTCTCCGGATACGCTCAGCAGCACGGAGATCGGCACCGAGATCGTCAATCAGCTGGATTATATGGATCCCAACCGTTTTTCCGGAGTGACGAATGACGCCTCTGAAGATGGCGACGTCGTTTATGTGACCCGCAACAATTGGTTGGGCACGCTTCCCTCGGGGGAGACCACCCTGTCACTAACCAATACGGTGGAAGAAAAATACGATATCACCAGCCACAAAACCATCATCGAGTATGAAGACGCCATCATGCCCACTTTCAGTGACATGAGTTCCAATTTGACACTGGCGATGATGAATGGATTATCTTATGCGGATCCCCAGTGGAATCTGCTCCTAAACAAGATATCGCAAGATGACATGTTTTTAGTCTTGACAAACTGCTATGGCTATACCCCCGCGCTTCCCAGTGTGGCCAAACCATTGACCGATGAAGATGATGGTCCTTACGGTATCAGTAATACGACAGAAGGTTTCTCCTCGATGAGTTGTCAAGGGATCATTGCTTCGACATTTAGCTTGGAAATCTACGATTTAGTCGGTGAAGCGATCGCGGCGGATGGTCGCAGCGGACATGACGCGACGCAAAAAAATCTTCACGGCCTGTATGCTCCGGGACTCAATATGCACCGTGTCGCATTCGGCGGAAGAGCGTCTGAGTATTATTCCGAAGATCCGTTTTTGAGCGGTATCGCGGCAATCTATGAAATCCAATCCATGCAAGCACAAGGCGTTGTGGCCCATCCCAAGCACTTCATCTTCAATGATGAGGAATCAAATCGGAATGGGATCGGCATTTGGATGAACGAACAAGCCGCACGAGAGATCTATTTGTTGCCATGGGAATATGCCCTCCGTTCCGATATGGGTAATGCGCACGCATTGATGACCTCATTCAATCGTGCCGGTTGCTTGTGGACGAGCGCCAACGACAATCTGATGATGAACATCCTTCGGGACGAGTGGTGTTTTGACGGATATACTTTGACCGATATGGCGGGGTCCAACGGCAAGTTGTTCATGGTCTATGACGATGGCTTTATGAATGGGACGGATTGCTTCCTGGATAAAGGGACACTGAGCGGCTTCACAAG
>Ga0123335_1002726_pt1 | contig 25736 bp, 40 predicted proteins | sample BiotimSIPDNA_2_FD_89707 | JGI IMG/M metagenome (GOLD analysis project Ga0123335, IMG submission 89707) | Anaerobic biogas reactor microbial communites from Washington, USA - Biogas_R2 time_0 SIP DNA | ecosystem: Engineered > Bioreactor > Anaerobic > Unclassified | place: Washington, USA...
CATCACTCCTGCCTCCTCTCGTCGAGCAGTTCCGGGTTATCGTAAATGTTACCTATGACTTCTGAAAACCATACATCTGATGGCGAAATACTCCATCCGCAATGGATATCGTCTGTATACCATTCTACAATGAATATATCATGAAAACCAGAAATATTTTCTATTTCTTTTAACACATCCCCCTTATATATCTCCTTACCATTCCTGTCATGAAGTCCGGTATACTGCCCTAAGGTTTCGGGGATGATGGAAGTTTTTTCTAGCATCATCCACCCAATCCTTACTAGGTACACGGAATTATCGGGAAAGAAAACAGGCACCCCATATACCCATTCTCCATCGTCCTCTCGTTTTCCCCTGAACTTAATCTCCCTCATCACTCCTGCCCCTCGCTTTGTTGATTGTTTGCTGTGCATTGTCCATAGCCTTTTGCCATCGTCCTGCATGACGGGGAAGCGACAATGGCGGACCGTTTTGCTGTGCCATGAGGTCTTCAAGAGCTTCCAACAATTCCGGTGCGGCGGCGATTAGTCTGGCATTTGCTTCACCTTTAACGTATGCTATTTCACCGGCATACTCCCACGGAACGCCCGGAACATTACCAATACGCCACTTTGCATGCCGCCATTCTAGGTTCGGAGTGGCATACCACGGTCCCTGTGTATGCGTCTGCTTCATCGCACCTGCCCCCTTTCATCGACATTTGTGGCCTTCTTTATAATCTCTTTAGATTTCTCGTGGCCCCATACCATCAGCAATCACCACAGGTCACGTTGCCATTCATTTTCTGCACCATACCGCTAACTCCTTCTCGTTGCCGTTTCGGTCGGTGTAGTAAAGACCAACGGATTCGATGCCGTCTGCCTCTTCAAGGGAATGGTATTTCCGCCACGCAAATTCTAGAGAATCAAATTTCTGGTCTTTATATACCCCATCAACTTTCCATTTTACTTTGTAGAATGGTGTAATACTGCTGTTATTCATAATTAAATACTCCCTCCTTTATATTCATTCCTCACTAGAAATATCCAATAATTTTTCCAGTTTAGAGACGAGGGTTTTAGCGTCTTCTATAATTATTACATCTATTATAGTTCCCCATTTGGGTAATACATGCAAAAAATTATTGGTGGTATCCAGACAATCTTTTAAAATACTTTCATAATTACTACACTGTTTTCTTAAAGTAATCAATTCATGATGTAACCTTGAACACTCCATTTGCCACCCTAATTCGCTCACACGATAACCTTTCTTATGTTCACTTAATATTGTATCGAATTCTTTAATTTTGTCCTTCAATCTGGATATAATACAACCCAAGTACAAAATGTAAAGCGATGCCAAAAATAAAGAAAACCAAATATATTCATCCATTTTAATCACTCCTCAGGACAGACAGCATTTATTCTTTCAGTAGCCATTTCATAATAGTCACTACTTAACTCTATACCAATAAATCTTCTATTGTTTTTCACTGCAACTATTCCTGTTGTCCCCGACCCCATGAACGGGTCTAGGACAACGCCACCTTCAGGACATCCCGCTAAAATGCATGGAGTGATTAATTTTTCTGGAAATACAGCAAAATGTGCTCCTTTAAATGGTTGTGTGGGTATTTCCCACACAGAACGTTTATTTCTTTTACCAGAATCTGTATACATGTTTCCCGATTTGGTTTGATGTTTAGGGTCATCACTATCCCCGTATTTGTTTCCACCAAATCTGATAGTAGTTTTACCCAGATTTTTACTGGGTTCGGAAATAGCATTCGCATCAAAATAATATTTACTTGATTTAGTCATGAGAAAAATATATTCATGTGCTTTAGTACACCTGTCCTTTACTGATTCAGGCATGGGATTAGATTTATGCCATATGATATCCTGCCGTAACCACCACCCATCTTGTTGTAAAGCAAAGGCAACACGCCAAGGAATTCCAACCAAATCTTTAGGCTTCAATCCAGAAGGTATTCTTTTAACCACGGTTTCTCTTGGAGTACCAAATCCTGCCCTTCCATTATTGGATGCACGAGAGCAGTTACCCGCATAACTATCACCAAGATTTAACCATAAAGTACCTTCAGGTTTTAATATTCTTCTAACTTCACCAAATATAACAACCATTTTATTCACGTAAGTATCGGGTGTATCTTCTATACCAATCTGTAAATCTTTTCTTTTTGCACCACACTTGCCACAAACATGTTTATACAGTTTCTTATATCCGTCTTGGTTTCTGTCTTTACGTTGTTCACCATGTTTAGTATATGATTCTACATGGTCACAACTTTCATCTCCCCCTTCCCATACTGCTGTTCCATAATCACGTAAACCCCAATAAGGGGGTGAAGTTACACAACAATCAACAGAGTTATCAGGTAATGCTTTGAGGTTTTCAAGACAATCACCAAGCAAAAGATTAATCATATACTAGTACTCCTTTCATTAATGTGGTTCCATTTTGGATATAATTCTCTTAAGTTCCATTATTATATCTTGTGAACAGGATGTTAAATTGTAAGAATTTTTATAAACAAACCGTAACAAATTTAACAGGTCATCAGTTATTTCACCATACACTTCTCTAGCTAGAGATTTAAAAATATACCTAAATGCTTCTTTTAATTCTGATTCACCATCTATTGTATTATCCACCATTTGAGAATCCAGATAAAAATGTGTACCTAATATAAATTTAATATTGTATCTATACATACTCTGGTGAGTTATACCGCTATCAGTAACTAACTCTCCTACATCATGTATATTACTTCTACTTAAGTTAATTTCTTTTGGATATTTATATACATCTTGTGCTAGAGATTTTCCTAACTCTTGAAGAAGTGTTGTAAGATGTTCCACTAGTATTCTCCTTTATTAAAATCTTTATATTTTATTTTTGTAATTATCCTGTTCCCCATTCGGTCAAATAAAGGTACATGTGGAACAAGAACTAATCCTTCTGCAGTAAAATCCCCCCATTTAGACTTAAATCCTGTTTTACATAAATCTACTGCATCCAACAAGTTTCCATAGTATACAATAGGTACAACATCAATCTTTAATTCTGAAGCCAATGTTTCGATATCATTACGCTTTAACCAGTAACCTGCAGTATAAATATCAAATAAAACAAAAGAACAATCCTTACGATAGTTATTACCAACTTTTTGAATTTTAGGGCCATACCCTTCACCATAAAAACATACAGGTATATTAAACTGCCCTTTTACTATATCAAGTACAGGCTCAAATATTTCACGCAATTTATCATAAAGAAACACAGGTATTTCTGCTTTATCTGTTTTACCTTTAAATTGCCAATCACCATAAGAGGGGTCATAAATAACACGAATATTTGTACCGTCTACTTTTTCTGTTCCTTCCCAAAGGCTGTATGCAAGGTATTCTATCTCTTTAGTTGAATATACTCCTTCAATAAAATATTTATGTTTTGTATTTTCATCTCGTTTATAAATACTTTGTATCTTATGATAAGTAAACATTACTCATTCATCACCTTTATGATACCATGGTTTGAATGCCTGTATCTGGTCTATTAAAGTATCTGTTGTTCCATCAAAACAAATACACCTGTCATCTATTGTAACAAATGCAGGGGGTTTAGTTCTACTTATAAAACTATATGGAATTTCCCATTGTTCCATATACTTCTTTACCGCTTCAAACCCTTTATCTGTAGCACACCGTGAAGAAAAGACTGCAACAGTGTATCCTAGACACAACAGGTGTGTCATAATAGCAACAATATCTTTTACTGGTGGGTCAGGAATAACATCTTCAGCAATCCAACCAGAAGTGTATGAATTTATAACTCCGTCAAAATCAAAACAAACTAGCATATTTTGCTCATCCCCTTATCGGTGTACACTATAAATCAATTCCCTACAGATTTGATTGTCGGGTGTAGATAAATTATAGGAATAAAATTTTCATTAGCAAAGGCTATTTCTTCCTGTACACCTCTAGACTCTTCCCATCCATGCAATGTTACTACTGCAAGTATATCACATTTTTCAAGAATTGTCAAGTCTTGCTTTAACCAAAAATCGTGGTCATTTTTAGGTAAGGTTTTATCTTCACACACTAAAGCATGACTATGTATTATTGGACTAAACACACACATACCTTGTAACATAAGATTGCTCGCAACAGTACAAGATACATGAAAGGATAATTCTTCCTGTCCAGAATATGGTATTGATAAATAAACCAATGAATGATTCATTTAATATCTCCTTAATTTCTGATTAATTATAAAATCTTGTTTTGGTGTTAATAGTCTTCTATCTTGTGCTACCGCATAAGATTTATATAAAGCAGTTAACCAATTATCACCTAGAAGTTCTGGAGATATCTGAACAATTATATCTACAAGTTTTACAAAGTAGTTTGGGTCAGTTGCCCACTTACCATAAAGCCCAGAGATATAACCCCAAACACAATCAGGATTTCTTTTAGATTTGGGGTAGAACTTGTATACTAAACGTGCATGGTCTTGTAAATAGGTTTTTAACGAATCATACCACCGGAACCCTGCTTTTACATCGTTGTATTCTTTACCATAAAATTCTTGTGTGCTTAAATTAAGACACCTTTTAGTTGACCAAGGTATAGTTCCATTTAACCAGTTGTCAGAACATTTAATGCCACCTAAATTTACACTACCACATAAACTTTTGTAGTTTCCTGTTTCAAGGTAAGTTTGTGCGGTTACACCTAAAGCGTTTAATAAGCAGAGTAGAATGTTACTTCTATTGGCTTTACGAATGGCATTATAAACAACAAATGCATTTAATTCCATAATAATCACTTACTCTACTCTTTGATAAGCAAAAGAGTTTTTAATATTTTGTGCAAAAAAACTACCTACAGAGAGTGCAGACATTAAATCAAGATGAGTACCAGACGGCACTCCAAAATACTGGTATACTGAACCATTAGCAAACTCTACTTCAAGAGTTTGTTCAGACTCTTCATACCCTATAGACATAATATTAGACGAATTAACTTGTTCCCTCAACATTTTCTTCATCCTCCTTTTTGTCCTTTGCTTCTGTAAGTTCGTTAATTTCTTTTCTTAACTTAACAAGAGTTGTTGCAATTGTATTAATTGCTTCTTCTATAATATCTTCTTCTGTTTCAGTATCAAAATCGCTATAGTTTAATATTAGGTGAAGTAATTCATGTAAAAGTGTATGTTCATAATCTAAGGTAAATCCATAAAAATCTGAAACTTCATCTGGATTGACAAGAAAAATAACAGCACGTTTCATCAAATGTTGATACCAAATTTCCCCATGAGAAGATTTTGTATTCATTTTTGCTGAAGGTATAATTTGTATCTTTATCTCCCATGCTTGAAGCCCCAACCTTTCTTTCCAATAATCTAAATCTTCATGAACTTTATTTAGAAGAATAGTTTTTTCAATCATATCCTGCACGTACTCCTTTACTTGATTACCAACTTCAGGATTATTTGTAGTCAATATTTCTTGAGTATCTTCAGTATTTTCCCCTATTACTGTACCAATCTTCAATTCCATAGATTTACACCTCACCAGTATTTTTCTTGAATTTTTAAAACTTTAGCTGCGTAAGAAAGCCCTGCTCTCCAATTAGAAGGCCCTGCATTATAGTATGCAAGAGTTTTTAACACATCTCCCCCTGTCTGTTTATAGTAAGTAGAAAAAATAAACACACCACCGTAAATACTTTTAACTCCATCATAAAAATCCCGATGGTTTTTTAGTATACCCTCTTTTTGCAACATATCAAAATGAAACGGCATAATCTGACATAAACCTATTGCTCCTGCAGAAGATACAACATAATCTCTTACACCGGATTCTGCAATTATCATGCAGCTAAAAAGCTTTGCTTCTACACCATACTTTTCACAAGCATCCGAAATTGCGTTTGCGTAAAGGGTTGCTTTTCTGTCGGGCAATTTATTATTATGTCTGATTAAAAAACTTTTAAATGCATCTGTTTCTTTACGTTTATTTTCCATATATTTATGCCTATATTCATTTAAAATAACAGATTTTTTTAGACCTTCCTGCTTTCCTATATCAAAAGTCTGTACTGCAACAAGTAGAATAAACAGCAAAATAAACCCCCAAAAAATATCGGGGGGTCTATATTGCGTCTTCATACGTTTCAACGTCATATTGTTTTTCTCCTTTTAGTATATTTGCTCCTACAGCATCATTTAATAAAGCAGTTGCAAGCATATAAAAATTAGGCGGGACAAAATTGGAACCTTTGAGAACTTTTCCGTATTCATTATAAACAGGTTTATTATCTGTGTCTAATTTGGTTAGATTACTTGTATGAACATGTTCAAACATTTGTTTAATAGGCAACCCAAAGGTAACACAAAAACCATATACAACGTAAAGCAAATCAGTTATAGCATCAAGCATTTCAGTAAGGTAAAGAACCATTTCTGTATAATTGTTGTTTTCCACACTAATATTGTACATAGTTATAGCATCGGATAATTCCTTAACTTCCTCATTAATAAGTGAAAGACGTAAATTTATTACATCTTCATCCATTAATGCAGGAACAGCATGATACAGGCAATTAAATTTTTCATGAAATTCTTTTACAAGTACATACTCATTGCCCTGCATTACTTGGAATTCTCCTGCCAGATATGGACTTCAATATCTTTTCCAAACCACGCAATCTTTGTTCCGTCTTCCAATTCAATATAACTTTCAGGATACGTGTATATTGCCTTTATTTTTTTATCAAGAACATCATTTAATCTAGTGGTTCCGTAAACAAAATAATTTCCTCCTGCAAATCTGGGTTTACCTAGAAATGCATCTTTAATATAAGCATTCTCTCTAAAAGTCATCAAATCAACCTCCTATCTTATTCTACCATTAAGTAACAGATAATCCAATACCCAGTAATAAAGTTCTTTTATATCGGTAATAGATACAAGCAAGTCTTTAGTTTCTTTATTTATCTTTTCATCCTCTGAATTGAGTATTTCGTTTATAATAGTAGAGACCATAGACTCACGAAAAGATTCATCATCACAATACTTTCTTTGAATATGCCACGGGATAGTAAAAATATCTGCTATCTCCGTGGACATATCCGATACTATTTTAGTCATCTGCCAAAACAACTGGGATTTGGTGTAAAAGTAAGACACCATGTCACCTCAACTAAAACTTAATTTTTTCAATTTCATGAATCAAAGCATCCGGGTCTTGTGAAACCATGTTAAGTACATCATACATATTAGCACTAAACCCAGAGAGAAGTGTAATATTCTTTTCAGGGAAGTCTACTGAAGGATACCCTGCCATATCTATGGAAATAATATTAACAGACTTACCTGCGAATTTGCAATACCCCCTGTATATAGCAAAAGCATCTTCTATCCATGATTGAAAATCAGAAATGATAATAACATGGTCAGCTTTAATGTTCTTTTTAATCATTAAGTTAAACACAGAACCCAAATAGGTACCACCAGTAGCGGGTGTTCTACTAGCTAACTTGAGAATCCCTTCAGTATTTAAATTAGATGTGCAAAGTTTTGCTTCATTATTATAGAATATGACATCTGCTTTCATTTTTTTAGCAATGGAAAATGCAAACAATGCTCCCTTTTCTATACAACCCTCCCAGTTCATAGAACCGGATATATCAAGGGCAACTACAACTTTTCCATCTAATGGTTTTATATTTTCGCAGGATATTAATGCAGCTTCTTCCAATGCTTTTTCAATCACAGGATTATCAGCCATTTCAAATGCTTTAAGCAAGTGTATTGGGAAAATACGAGAACGTTTTATTTGAGTTCGATTGACTAAACTTTCAGCAAGAATCTCTTCAAGAGATGGGTCATCCTGAAGTATGTTACGAATATTTCTAAGCATTGCCATGTATCCAAGCTTACCCTCAGTAAGAAGGTCTTTCCATGCCTGAGACCTTTTTTCAAATTTTTCCGTTACAGAAAGGTTAGAATCTTGACCAATTTGTGTCAATTTAGTTTCCCAAGTATCCTTAGAAACTAGTGTACCTTTAACTAGTTTTTCTAATGCTTCTTTATTTTTATCTGTTGGTACAGGATGCACAAGATTGACCACATCTACAAGGGATACCTTTCGTGTATTAACTTTGTATTTTGCTATTTGATAATCATTAAATTTGTTGAATGCTTTAGCAAAGCCCTTCTTAATAGCATTAGGAATTGGTTCGTCCTTAAACAAAGAAATAATTTCGGTCATGTCATCTGGGCGTATAACAACCTTTTCAAAAAATGATTTTGTCCACCAAGACCCCTTTACGTGTGTACCAACAAAACGTGCAAGAAGGTGTGAAATGGAACGAACCCCCATAACATCCCTTGCGTATACGGCAGTCTTAGCAACAAATTCAATATCGTCTGCTTGTACAAAGTTATCTAAAACATAACACAAATCTTCCTGTGCTCTTTCTCTGTTTCTGTAAAACTGGTCAGAGACAAGCGAAGTTAGAACATGTGCTACCAGTTCTTTTCTTGGAGAACGAGTATACGATACACCCCCCTCATAATTTGTTGTTTTTGTACCCATGTTTTTGGTATTAAACTTTGCCATCACATTCCACATCCTTTCAAAAAAATAGGGGGAACATACAGTTCCCCCAATAAAACAAAGAAGGAGGAAAATTAAAAGAGTGTTTTCAACCCATTATGAAGTAACTCTTTTATTACTGCCTTCTTTTATTTTAAAATGAAGGAGAAAACTTTAAAGGGTAAATTTCCCCGCTACGCAGGGAGGTCTTGCGACCTTAAAGTACTCTTATGGACTTTTTGAAGTAACCCTTTAATTACTACCTTCACTTGTTTTTGGCGTAAGGGAGAAAACCAAACAGAGTAATTTGATACTAACACCAAGCCTATCTAACTCTGACAGAAGTAACTCTGTTTTTACTACCCTTACTAATTACTGATACTATTATAACACACATTGTCTAACTTGTCAAGCATTAATTTAAAAAAGTAATTTAGTGATATCCGTATTACAGTTTGAAATAAACCCAATATACTGTCGTACTATTTTAGTGTCTTTTTCCCCTATATTAGGAAACACTGAAACCATTTCTAGTGTACTAGAATCAGGATGGTGAAATATATGATTATGAAAACCAAATACAGATTCCCCTGCTAGTGTAACTACTTGATACTGTATCTTTTCCATTTAATCACCCCGCCAATAAAATTAAGATAATAGTTTACACAATTGGTCTTTTTTAACCCGCATTAAATGTAAAAATAATTCTTGTTTTGTAACAGGGGCTTCCAATATCTTATGCAAATTTTGATTGTCTGTATTATACCATAAAACTTCTCCCCATGTCAAGTGTTTCATACATAAAATAAAATTTGTTGAAAAAGTAAATAGTAAGCCCAATGCTTCCAAGTGTGTTTTAGCTAAGCATACAACCTGAATATTTAAAAAATCTAACAACCCATCTTCTTGTAGTAACGTAACAAATTCAGAAATAACTTTATTTTTTTCTTTTTTATTTTCGTAGGGGTAACACGCAATACACAATACTACAAACTCTTTATCTTTGTCAATAGGATTAGACATGTACAACATATAGTTATCTTCCAGTACTCCCTTAAGAAAACAAGATAGCATATCTTGTGCTGAATCCATATAAGGGATACCCACAGGATAATAAGTGTAGTCTTGCTGAATAGCAGGAACAAACCGCTTTACTGATTTTTGGTATGTTCCCACAGCACAAGATGTAATTGCCTTTTTATCAACATAAATGTTTATTTGGTCAGATACTATCCTTTTGTTTTCAAATTGTTTTAGAACATTTATTTTATTTGCAAACCCGGGTTTATTCATTAGATGGTTTTTTGCTCTTAGAACTAGAAAATGCTTTAGCAATTGTGTGGTCACGCTTTGCGTGAGGGCTACAAACAACAAAATTCTCAGTTGAATTACTAGAGGGCTTAAAGGAAAATTTTTTCTTTTTTCCCACAAGAATTACCTCCGTTTTAATATTAAAATAAGAAAATTTCTATCAACAAATAACTTACACTATTAACAAATCTCTAATTTTTGATATTGCTTTTTTTAATATTTTATAAACATTACTTTCTGTTACACGAAGTATTGCAGACACATCTGTAACAGAATGCGGTTCTTCTCCAAATAGACCGAAGACCATACATATAACTTGCCGTTCTTTAAATGTTAATTCATTGTCTAAAATGTAGTTAATTTTTTTCATTAATAAGTCCTTATCAATTTGCATGTCAATACTATCAAATTCATCTTCAGAATAGGGGTCAGCAAATTCGTCTAGTATTGAATTGTCACAAAAATATGAATACAGGATTCTCTCATTTACTGGATTCTCCATTGTTTTTCCATACCTTATGTAAGTCGTGTGAAGTAAATGATTCTTTCGCCTTAGAAAATGGGAGTATAAGTTTACTCAACACAGGACGTAACTTTTTAAATTCTTTATACCAGTCAGGGCAATATTTGTTTAAAATGGATAGTATAGTAAATAAATCTACTATTCTTAAAATAGCCAAATGCCCATCGGTATTCCCACCAGTTTCTTTTGCTTTAGCTAAAACTAGTGGCAACATTCCTTCTGTTGTGTTAGTGGATGCTTGATTGAATGCTTTAAAGATATTAAGTCTATATACTGCTTTTGCTTCTACACAGAATGGGAAGACTTTAACTGCCTTGCCAACACTCCATATATCACATCCATTAGCAGATTTAGACCTGAGAACTATTAAAGACGGGTCTAACTTTAATAATATTGAAATAATAATACGCATCCAAAATTCATTTTTTCTACCCTTATTTCTATTTTTGACTGCATTATTAACAGGTATGTTTTTCCCCTCCTTATTTGTAGGTATAAATTTCTTCGTAAACATCTTCTGTGGATGTTTTTCGTAATTTGGTAAATTCATCTTTAAAGTATTGTGATGAAAACCTGTATGGTGTAAATGGTTTATAAATACTCCCCCTTAATCTGGAACCAAAATGAAAACTTATTGTATACTGTGGAATCTGCTGTAAATCCCATTCAACGTAAAAACAATATTCAGGATTATGTATTGGGAAACGAATAGATTTAATGGTGGATAAATAATTAGATTCCATTGATGCTAAGATTTTATAGATAAGAATAAAAATGACATCACAGGATTTTATTTTACCGTGCTGAATAGATGCAGGTTCATTTACTCTTGAATATTTATCACGGTACATAAAAGAATAATCAGAAAAAACAGGTAAAGAGTAAGACAATAAACCATACTTTTCTTTTTCATGAAAGGTACCTGTTAAAGGCATACCCACTACAGACACATGTTGAATAGTACTTTCTTTATTTAATATATCATTACGTGTATTACACCATAATGATACAGGTAGATACATTTTATTGGCGATAGCAAAACTCATTACTGTGTCTCGTGCTCTTCTTATGTGGTCAATATCATAAGTTCCAAATTGTGATTTAACTAAAAGTGTTACTTCTGGTACTAATTTTTGTAAAGTAGATTTTAATTCTCGTGCTAAATTAATACCGAAAGAACAAAACTTGTTGTCTCCTTTATCTACAACTACACCATATTCTTCAACGCCTTCAAATAATTCTTGTAAAAGAAAGTGGTCTGTAGTTTCTGGTTCAAATTTTAAAATCCAGTTAATATTGTGTTCCATGCCATAAATTCCTTTTTACTAAAAATTTTTTCCACGTATAATATGTAATGCCAGTAAGTTTTTGTAAAGGGTAAAAATCTTTATTGATGTTCTTAATAGTGTTTTTATTGATATTACCTATATACTTATAGTTTGTGAATATCCAATGAATTTTACCATCATGTCTTTTAAACAACCGTTTAACATATTGTACAATATAAGGCCTCATTTTGTCAACATCGTATAAGGAAATAAAATCAAAATCTCTATACCCAAAACTATAGGCATACAAATAAGGGATAGCAAATAGTCCATAGGAGGAACAAATATCTTCCGGTGATAGATTATGTTCAATTATACGTGAAACCCAAACAGGGCTTTTAGAGATATATTTAGCGTAAGTATAATGTGCATACTCTCTAAAATATATATTACCAAATGAAAACATCTGAATAACGGTAAATAAAAATGCAGGGTCTAGTTCTTCAAATGAAAAAACTAAATCTTTCCAATACCACGAAATACGAGAAATTACAGTAAGTTCACTATTCTCATCAAACAATTCTTTCATAAAGCATACACACCTAAGTTAAAATAAAAAGGGGTAAAATCTACCCCTTCTTTATTACTCTGTAGTTGGTGCAAAAGCAACAGGCTTTTTTTCAACCACTAAAACCAGAACAGTTTTAATTTCATTGTTGTCTCTCATAGGTCTATCCTGAAAGTAGGGGGTCATTACCAGTTTACACCCGTGAGTAGACGCAAGCCCGTTTGCACTTGCCAAACCCTTTATTGCTTGGTTAACTGCCATTGGCCCCACAGCAACCATGGTACAATGTGTTTCATCCTTAAGTGCTACCATCAATGCATTTGCCAACTTCTTAACTTCTGTTGTACTTTTAACAAGAAGCTCTTCTGTACCCATAACATATCCCTCCAAATATTAAAGATTAATTATTTTACCCACTGGTTTTAGTTTGTCCACTGAAAAAACTACTACTGCAAAATCTTCTTGAACCTCAACTGCTACCCACTTAGCCCTTTTTGAGAACTCAACTACCAAGTAATGCATAAGCATTGGGTTCTCACACTGCCCTACAACCACCCCCTGTCCTGCGTCAACATCTGGTAGTATTATTTGTGAAAGCAATGATGATATTAAAGTTTCCGTAGAATAAAACCGTACTAAAACAAAGCCATCAAACTCTATAACTGCATACGGTAAATCAAGCATTTGTGTCACTCCTTGTCTAAATTGTTTACCAAAAAATGTTAATGTATGCAGCGGGTGTATTGTTTTTACCAGAGCAATGTATCCCTTTTTTCTTGTAGAGATTATATCATGTTTTTGTTTTATTGTCAACTGTTTTTTTCTTACATTCCCAAAAACACTAAACACATTTTTAACCCAACCTAAATGTGCAAAGGCATCTACTGGAAATACAGAAACTATGGTAGGGGTGGTGGGAGTCGAACCCACAGAAGAAACAGATTTTGAATCTGCCATGTCTACCAATTCCATCACACCCCCGTGGTGGAGGTTAGGGGAGTCGAACCCCTATCTTTGGCTTGCAAAGCCAATATACTCCCGTTGTACTAAACCCCCTAACGATGAATTAATTTTCTAACTTGATTGCTAATCCATACAAATGAATTCCAAAATATTCCTGCTATTAACAATACTATTCCTTTTGCTTTATCCAAAACCATATCCACCTTGCTATTAAGTCCATCCAAGACAAGATACAAAAAAGTACCAATAAATAAACAAACAACTGTAACATATATTATTTTTTCCATTCAAATCCCCCCTAGCTAAATACTCCTTCAATAGATTCAATAAGTTCTAAGGTTTGTTGTTCCAGACGAGTGAATGCTTCTATTTTCAATTCCTCATAGTTATCTCCTGAAACGCTTATCATACTTTGAACGGAACTGTAATTCACCCCCGGGATAGGAAGTTTAACCCCTAAAGAAATTGTATACTTTTTTTCCTCGTTTTTAGATTCAACTACCATTTCATCATCCATAGGTTTCTCTCCTTTTTTAAATAATTGGTCGGGGAGAAAGGATTCGAACCTTCGACCCCCTGCTCCCAAAGCAGGTACCCTAACCAGACTGGGCTACTCCCCGAATTACTTTGGCCTAGTTTTAAAAACTTCCAAGATGGAAATTACAAATGAAAAACAAACTTTAAAAATATCAGATAGATATTGTGACAATGATTTATCTTCTCGTGATGCAAGTATAAACAATCCAGTAACTAAAACTAATAAAATACAAACAAACAATAATAAATAAATCAAATCAACATTCAAATAACCACCCGCTTTATTGGTGGGGGTAGGGGGATTTGAACCCCCATACCGTAAAGGTGAAGGATTTTAAGTCCTTTGCGTATGCCTATTTCGCCATACCCCCTGAATAGTCTTCAAACACACAAGTAACAGGGTCAATTTCTTCTGCATAATACTTTAAACATCCCTTTAACACTTCTTCATGTACGTTTTCTCGCTTTGCATACAGTAAAATATAAATAATGGCTTTTTGTAAATTGGCAACTCCTCCCTTATCTGGATAACGGCATACATACTTTACAACGTTACCTAATTCAAAAGGAAGATTAAAAGATTGAATAAGGTCTATAGGCTGAACTTCTCCTTTACGATAATGATTTGGGTTTAATTCGTCTGTCATAATGTCCTCCTTGAATATTCAAATTCTAAATTTGTCCAAAATGATTCCGGTAAAACATACTTATCACCAAGCAAATGCTGTCTTACTGCAGAGCATATTATGATTGTCATGGGTTCAGAGATACAAAAAGTTTGATAAAATATTTCATGGTCAGATAACTGTCGTGGTTTAAACCCACTACAAACACAAACATTTTCAGGTATTATACCAAAATCTTCTAAGTCCTTGCAAGTAAATATCATAAATAATACCTCTATTCAAAACAGGTTTCCCTGTAAATTTTGGAGCTGAAGAGAGGATTCGAACCCCTAACCTAGTGATTACAGGTCACTTGCTCTTCCGTTGAGCTACTTCAGCGTGGCTCAGAGGGTAGGAATTGAACCTACATCTAAAGGATTAACAGTCCTTCGCTTTGCCGTTAAGCTACCCCTGAATTATAAACTTTGGCAGGGGGGGTTGGAGTCGAACCAACGCATGCAGGGTTCAAAGCCCTGTGCCTTAACCGCTTGGCTACCCCCCTAATTTCATTATACCACAAAGATTAAATTTTTTGGAATTACAACCCAACAGATTTTCCTTGTTTGTACCAAAAAATATTCAAATTGGGTACTTTACCGTAAAACTTTTGTTTAATATCCATAACAGTTTCAAACTGGGGTTCATTAAAGTAATATCCAAATGTTGCCATAACCTTTTGTTGTTTTGTATCCAGATATAGGCAACATAGTTCGGGAGTTTTGGCATAATCTTTAGCCAATGTTTTAGAATAAAATGAATCTTTAACTTTTAATTCGATGCTATGTTCTGGAGAAAACGGAATCATAATTTTATTTGCGGAGGTTTTCAAGTTAGATAATCTAAACGGCAAAAAGAAATACCGTTTGGTAAATATATATCTGGATGCAGAGTCCTGTACTAACTTTATGAATTCCTCTCTGGGTATAATTCCGTCTTTAGTTTTAGCCGATATATCCTGTTGCTGAATTCTGTAACGATAATCAAACAGGGATACACATGCATGGGCTAAAGTATCGGTCATACCCAGATGTTCTTTTAAATAGGCTACTGCCTTGTCTTTGAATGTATACACGTGGTTTCGTTTTATTTTACACAGGTGGTGAAATGCGTCAAGTATTGAATCTACAGGAGTATATAACATGCTTTTCAACTCAGGTAGGCAATCGGAATTTTCAGGGTCTATGTTTTCAGTCAAAGTAAACATTCCTCCTGCGTAACCAAAAGCAAGGATTACTGCTGAAGTATCAGGGAACAGATTAGCTTTTATAATTTTAGTCAAGCGGTTCACTCCTTAGTCTCTCAGGGATAGAGAGATTATAACATAAAAAATCAGGGTGTCAAGTTAGTGAAATTTTGAACATCTTATATATCTTATGCTTTATATAAGAACCATATAAACCATAATCACTAATAAAAAAACTCTTTCATAATATTATGTCTGTTACATGTTATAAGACCTCATAACCTATAAAAAGACTCTTTCATAAAAGTATTTAATATATATATGTCTTGCTTGCCGATTTCGGCAAGCAATTTCATAGAAATTTAAAAAACCTTTTTTTGAAAAACCGTCTTGATTAATTCCACTTTTAAAGAATAATTTGTTATAATAGTATTAGGGAGTAGTAAAATTGTATGCTTTGCGGAGGGGTTGTATACATGAAAGTGAATAGTGTGGATGTGCTTGGACTAAAACCAAGAGTTACACACCTGTATCAAGACAAGTTAGAAAAAGTATTTACGGATATAGCCTTTGAAATTAATTTAGAATATGATGTTGGATTAACTTCTGATGATATCAAGGAATGTATTAATTCAGAATTAAACAGTATATCAGATATTGATGTTTTGGATAAGATGCTTGACGAAGTTAAACAGGAATTATATGGTGAAAACAGAACTTTAAATACAGAGCAACGTTTGACTTATATGTCTTTGGTTATGTCTCTTTTACGCACTAAACAGAAACTTGTTGGGCTTAACTCTGATTCAGACGTGGAGAAGGATAAAGATTTAATCAAACTTAAAGATTCTTTGGAGATGGCAGGTATAAAGTTTACTCCTGCTACGGAATCAAATGAAAAGTAGGAGTATTGATAATATTTACGACCCATTACTTTATACAGACTTCATTGATGTTTTTATACCTACATTTTTTAAACCGACAATTACTCAGCGGTTTCCAGATGGTACAGAAAAGATAATACCTTCTCCTGATTTTCATCGTGAGATTGTTGAAGATTTGAAAATGTTGCCTTTTAGATTACTTATGCTAGCACCTAGAGGTACAGCAAAGTCTACTTTGATTACTTTTTTATGGACATTATATTCCAGCTTGTACGGTCTTTCCCGTTTTCGTATTATTATTTCTGATTCACATACAAAGGCTGCTAATTTTGTAAGCAGGATTAAACGTGAATTAGAACGAAACACTTTGTTACGAAAAGTTTACAAAATTGAATTACTTGAACCTTGGACTAGAGACGAAATAGTATTCAGTGTTAATTGGTTACCGGAAGATAGACGGCGTATTCGTATAGTTGCTAGAGGTCTTGGGCAATCTTTGCGTGGTTATGTTGATGATGAACGACCTGACGAGATTGTGTTGGATGATGTTGAAAGTGACTATAATTGTGACACTTATAAAAAACGAGAAGACAATGAAAACTGGTTTTGGGGTCAAGTTATTCCTGCTCTTGACCCTGTAGTTGGAAGACTTAACATTGTTGGTACTATTGTACACCAAGATAGTCTTCTTGCCAAGCTTTACAGCAATCCTCCTGAGGGTTGGGTTATAAGGCGTATTGAATTGTTAAGGCCGGATAATACTTCTGTGTGGCCTGAACGTTTCTCGGTTGAACGTATTCAACAATTAAAAGATGAATATATTAGACAGGGACGTTTGGGTAAATTTTACATGGAATATTTTAATGACCCATCACATTCTGAGGTTAGACCGTTAGATGATAAACGCATAAGGGAATACGACCCTTATAATATTTCTGGTTCTTTGCAGACAGTTATAGGTGTTGACTTTGGTGCATCTTTGGACGTTACTAGGTCAGACCCTGACTATTCTGTCGTTATGGCAGTTTCATTTGATGCTTATGGTAATATTTTAGTTCGTGATTATGTTAGAGAAAGAATGCCAATAAACGAAACGATTGATTATATTTATGATTTTTATACTAAGTACCAAGCATCTTTACTTGCATTGGAAACATATGGAATGCAGAAATCTTTTTTATATTTAATTGAACAGGCGGGTAAAGATAGGCATTTGTATTTGAACATTGAGGAGATTAATCAGAAGATACAGAAAGAAAGAAAAATAATAACCATGCTTCAACCCAAACTTAATGCAGGAAAGATTTTTATTCTTCCAACTATGCCTGATTTTGTGGATGAAATTCGTGGTTTTCCACGGGGTAAGCATGATGACCTTATAGATGCTTTAGCTAACGTTCTGTTAGCCATAAGTAAAAAAGGTATTGTTATTGGCAAAGGCCCTATACAAAGTAATTATGGTTCTACAGATGGGTCTGTTGTCAGGTCTGCACCTATTTATATGCCCTAAGGAGGGGACTAGATGGATTATCAAGAGTTGTCTGAAACTATTAAAGATGTAATGAATACTTCTTTGGGGCTAAACCAAGGAGAGGATTTGTTAAAGAATATGAAGCCACTAGACATTATAAGCGAAGATGAGGCAGAGGTAAAAGATGGTATTTATCCTAAATCTGTTGAAATAAGTTCTGATGTTGTTGATGATGACAGGGAACCAAGACTTACTCCGTATGGTTCTCCGTTATCAGAAGAGGAGATAGCAAGAATAGTATCAACAGATATAGATAATGCAAAACAATATCAAGCACAGTTTTCTCATATTTTTACAGAGAATTATAAAGCTTATCATGCTCTGATTGATAGCCGATTTAACCGCCCCAACAGAAGTAACTTTGTTTCAAGTGATGTTTTAGATACGGTTGAGTGGATTATGCCTAGTCTTATGCGTATTTTTACAAGTACTGATGAGGTAGTTTTAATTAAACCTGTGGAAGCTAGCGATACTGAACATGCAGAAATAAATCAGGAATTATTGAATTATCAGTTTACTTGTAAGATGGAAGGGTTTACAAAATTATACATATGGATTAAGGATGCTTTAATTTATGGTACTGGTGTTATCAAAATTAATTGGGAAACATTTTATGATAAAGTTTCATTTAAGTATGAAGAATTAAATTCAGATGAATTTCAAATTTTAGTGGATGAGCCAAATGTTTCTATAGAAGCATACGATGAGTATACATCAACTGAAATAACTTATGATTCTGAGACAGGTGAAGAGGTTGCTGTTTCATCTTTGATGTATAAGAATGTTCGTGGCTTTATGAGAAAAGTTGTTTATTCAGGCCCTTGGATAGAAAATATTCCTATCACCAGTTTCTATATAGAAGCAGGTGCTAGGACTATTAAAGAAGCTAATTTTGTTGGGCATAGAGTCAAGAGGTCTATGGATTATCTTAGACGAATGGAACGGGATGGAATTTATCACAATGTCGATAAAATCATTCCTAGAGCTGAGGGGGATGAACCCGATAATCTTAAGTATGCAAGTATAGAAAACGAGGCTGAGTTTGCAGAAGAAAGTGCATACATTCAAGAAACTCCCGGGCGTGAGAAGCTTTGGGTTTGGGAATGTTGGGTACGCATTGATATTGATGGTGATGGTCTTCTTGAAAATCTTCTTATAACAATTGCAGACGGTATTCTTCTTCGTGTTGAAGAGAATCCGTTTGACCACGGTGAAGCTCCGTTTGAGGTTCTAGTTCCAATTATTGATACACATAAGTTTTATGGCATTAGCCTTACATCTCTTATTGTTGAATTTCAGAGACTTAAAACTGCTTTGTTTAGAAACATATTTGATAATATTGCGTTTGCGGTTAACGCTTGGTACTTAGTGGGTAGGAATACTAACATTGATTTGAATGCACTTCGTTCTGTAGGCCCGGGAGATGCTATTCTTACAGATGATATTGCAAATGTAAGGAAGATGGAACCTACAGGAGTGCCGAATTATCTTGTTGGTTTAGCACAGATGTTAGAAGAGATGAAACAGCAGAGGTCTGGATTACCAAGGATTGCTCAGGGATTGACACCTAATACATTAAGTGCATCTGCTACTGCAATAAGTGCACAGATGAATGCAGGACAACAGCGTATTGAATTAATAGCACGAATTATGGCAGAGACAGGATGTAAACGTTTGTTTAGAAAAATGATATCTTTGAACCAACAGTTTATAGATAAGTCTTTTGTTATTCGTGTTCTTGATAAAGAGTACCAGATAACTCCAGAGAATTTGGATGGAACGTTTGATTTAATAGTTAATGTTGGTGTAGGCAGTGGTGCAAGAGAACTGCAACAGCAACAGTTGATTCAGTTGCTTAATATAATGCCTCAACTTGCTCAGTTTGGGCTTATTACTCCTGAGGGTGTATACGCTATTGTTGCAAGGTTGTTACAATCTATGGGTTATAAAAATGTGGATGAATTTTTATCTAAACCACAACCTATGCCACAAGGTGCACTTCCGGGTGCACCTCCGGGTGCACCTTCGGGAATGCCACCACAAGGTGCACCTTCGGGAATGCCTCAATTTGGCGGTGCTGTTCAACCTAATGATGTTCGTGCTATTTTGCAGAATACTCCTAAATCTAACCCATTTGCTTAATTTTATTTAATTTTTATTCCACTTTTTAATAATTGTATGGTATAATAAAGAGTGGAGGGATGTGTATGGAATATGAATCCAGATTTGATTCTTTATTGGTAGACTGTCACCAAATGTTAACTTCTGGTGCATGGTCTTCATTAAAGAGAATTGTTGAGTATTTTACGCATCAGTTAACAGTTGAATTAAATACGCTTTCATTTAGTCCAGAAAATGATAGACAACGGTTGATACTGGAAATTGAGATACGTGCTTTAAATAAGTTACTTACTGATATTGATTCTTTTGCGAGTCAGTATATAGAAAGAGAACGTAATAAGTAAACACATCTTGAAAGCAAGCTGGATGCATCTACTTCGGTAGCACTGCATAAAGGCATCTTTCAAGCAAGGTGATAAATAGGAGGGAATGTGTATGACTAAACGTATGGGGGGATTTTTGGTTCCAGACGGTATGGAACTCCCTAAAGACGAATCCGCTGATGAGAAAATCCTTGAGACAGAGGAAGACTCTGAGGATTCCAATCTAGAGGAACAACAGACCGAAGAGGAGCAAGAATCTACAGAAACAGAAGAGGATGTTGTTTCTGACGAAGAGAACACTGAGGAAGAGGATACTGAATCTGAACCGAAACCTGTTGCTGTATTAACGGTTTACGGTAAGCAAATTCCAATTGGTACAATGGATGAGTTGGTTCAGTATGCACAACGTGGTGTTGACTACGCACAAAAACTTCATCTTCTAAAAGAATGGCGTAGTGTTATTGAAGCGGTGTCGTATAACCCACAATTAAAAACTTTGGTTGACAAGGTTATAAAGGGTGAGGATATTTCGGGGTACATTAGAGACCCCAAAGCAAAATCTGATTTTTCAGAAGATGAGAATGAAGATGAAATTCAAAATGTAGGGGATACCGCAATATCAGAAATACGTGAGGCTTTAGAAGATATTACGGATAAGAAAATTCAGAAGACATTATCTCCTTATCTGGCACAGTTGCGTGAGAGAGAATTAAAAGACTATTTAAAATCTCTTGAGCAACAAAACCCGAAGCATCATAAGACTATAGCACAGTTGATATTAATGGCTTTGCAAGACCCCTCTGTTCCTGAGGCTATTAAAGAAGCTATCAAGACTGATAGAAACTTCTTTGAGAATATGTATAATCAGATACGTGAAAGGTTAGAACAGATGGATTCTTCTAAAAATAATCATGAATCTCCTGAAACAGAAACGCCTAAAAGGGTAATATTGGAGAAAAAAAGGTCTGTTTCAAAGATTCCTAAATTAGAAGACGGTAAAGGCAGTCAGGATATATCAACTCGTGATAAAGTTATGGAAGATGCAGAAAAGATTTGGGGTATGTCTCCTGAAGAGTTCAAGCTTTTTGAGAATAAAGCAAAGAAACGTTAATATGATATTGCCACTCTCCTAATAATATAGGAGTGAGACAATTGGCTACAGGACAGACTACTACTTCTCAAGTAGGAGCTGGTGTAGACGCTTATTATGACAGGAAATTGCTTGAAAGAGCAAAACCATTACTTGTCTATAATATGTTCGGTCAGCAACGCCCTCTCCCACAAGGAAGTTCTAAGGTTATAAGGTTTAGACGTTACGCAGCTCTTGACCAAGCCTCTAGTTTAGATGAGGGTACCAAGCCTGACCCACATAGACTGGCAGTAAGTGATATTACTGCAACAGTTGTGCAGTATGGTGCATACGTTGAATTGTCTGATGTGGTTCAGATGGTCATTGAGGATAAGATTCTCAATGAGGCTTTTGAGTTGCTTGCAGACCAGATGGCAGAGACTCTTGACGGTCTTACATCTACAGTGCTTAAGGCAGGGTCTAACGTAGTTCATACAAACGGTACTCTGCGTACTGATTTGGCTTCCAAGATTACTTCCACATCTATTGAGAAAGCTATCAGGATTCTCAGAAGGAATAATGCATCTCCGTTTACTGAGATTGTTAAAGCATCTACAGGCGTTGGTACTATGCCTATCAGACCTGCTTTCTGGGGCTTTATACATCCAGATATTATAAAGGATTTGGAGGCACTTCAGGACTTTATTCCGGTAGAGCGTTATGCTTCTCAAGGCCCTGTGCACGAAGGTGAGGTTGGTGCCTACAAGAACATAAGGTTTATTTCTACCACAATGGCACCAGTTGCTGCAGCAGGTGGAGCAGCTTATGACGGTACATACATGAGTGAAGAGGAAGCAAACAATGATGTGTACCAGATTATAATTGTGGCAAAGAATGCATATGGTATTACAGAACTTGAGAGGGGTTCGGTTAGTTCGATAGTTAAGACTCCCGGCCCTCAAGACACAAGCAATCCGCTTGACCAGTGGAGCACAGTTGGTTGGAAGGCATGGCATGTTGCAAAGATTCTTAATGATGCATGGATGGTGCGCATCGAGACTTGTGCATCGGTTTAATCTAATAGGGTGTAGTTTAAAAACTACACCCTTTCTAAAATTTGGAGGTTAATATTATGAGTAAAGAAAAACTATATGCTGTTAAGGTTATCCCGGTTGGAGAGGATATACATTTTAACGAAAAGTTCCCTATTTTTTTAGCACTTAACGGAAAGGAAACATTAATAGTTCCTAATCGTAAGGTCTATTTAACTAAGGGTCAGATTGCAGTTTTACAAGCTGCAATGATAGAAATGCCTGCAGTCGGGAATAAACCTGCATCAGTACAACCACGATTTGTTGTTCAAGAGGTGTTTGAAGAAGTTAAGCAAGAGGTTATCTCAGACGAAAAACCTAAAGCTAAAGAATCTTCAAAATTGCCTAAGGATAGTGAGTAACACCTTGTGGTATATTGAGCAGGTTACGCAAATGTAACCTGCTCTTATTTTTATGGGGGGATGTGTACTAATGTCTACATTTACTCAGTTAAAAGGTAGAATACGTAGTGACTTGGCAGACCGCATCCCTGTAACCTTTTTGGATACAGAACTGTTTCAGTTTGCTGTAGAAGGGGCAGGGCTTATTCATAGTTATATTGCACAAGCAGCACCTTCTTATTTGGGAGAACAAACAACAGTATCTATTGCTGAAGGGGATTCGTCTTTTGCTGAACCTGCTAATGCATTATTTATAGATACTTTGTGGGTTAAAAACAGTGCAGGTAATTATTCCAAGTTTATTAAGACAGATGAAAAAACAGTTATGACTTCTTTGAATCATTCTGGTATTCCAGTGTATTGGTTTAATTTTGGTGATACAGTTTATTTTGCACCCAAAGCAAGCGATGATTTTGATATTGTTGTTTTTTATGTTCCAAAGTATGTCAGACCAACAACCTATGATACCGATTTTGGTATCGGCACAGAGTTTGATAGTATGATAGTTGAGTACACAATTATTCGTGCTCATAATAGAAACGTTAGACAACCTATAGTTGAACAACAGTTTTTTAATCTTAAGTCTGAAACTTTACGGCAGATACTTAATAAACGTCAGGATGCCAGACTTTCACTGGATAAGACTATGTTTAATCCTGATTATCTGCCCAGAGACTGGTAAATAAAATGAAGTTAAAGTTTGGTGAAATTAGGGAATCCCCTTACTATGGTGATGTAAGACCCTTCAGGCAGTTTACTTTTGCAGGAGGCATTAATTATAGTATGCTTCCTACTGGTATTGATTTTGAAAAAGAAATGGTTGATTGCTCTAATATGTTTGTTGGCTTGGATAACATTCTTAGAGTAAGGTATGGTACTACTGAGTGGTATGATTCAGAAGTTGACAGTTCAGTTCATGGTATGGGGTCATATAGAGGTAAATTGGTTTATGCAGTAAGTAATAAGGTTTTTATGGAGAATACGGAAATAGGTACTTGTGCGTCTACAGGTACAGTTACTTTTATAAATGCAAAGGGTAATTTGTATATATTGGATGGTGGTGTATTAAAGCGGTTTGATGGTATTACATATGAAACTGTTCCAAATGCACCACAATGCAGGTATGGAATATACCACCATAATCGTTTGTGGGTAGTGGGGGATGTTTCATACCCCTCTCGTGTCTGGATTTCAGGGCCTAATGATGATGAAGATTGGGGCATGACGGGGTATCAATTAGGTTCTTATATTGACATAGACCCATTTGATAATGCAACTATAACCGGGATGGGTTTATTTTTTAATTCTATTATAATTTTTAAGAATGGTGAAATGCCACGAATCTATCGTATAGATGGTCTTCCTGCAGTCGTGGATTCTGAAATGTATCAAGCATCTAATCCATTAACCGTTTCAGTTATGGTAGATATCGGAAATAGTTGTATCAATCCTGATTCTGTTGTAATGACTTCAGTGGGTATTTTGTTTATGGCTAAGGATGGTATTTATATTCTTGAGGGTAAAGAAAATATTGTTACATTAATAAGTCATAATATTAATAGAGATTTAATGTTTGGTGATTTTAGTGAGGAAAATTCGGTAGCAACTTTTTTCCCAACTTTAGGTTTGTATGTTATTGCAAGTGGTAGTATAGTTTTTGTCTATAATGTATACAGTAAAGGTTGGTTTAAATGGAATTTCGCAGAATATAATGTTACATGTGTAAATGTTATTGGTAGTTATTTGGCTTTTGGTACAGATGATGGAAGGGTTTTTTATATGGATACTACACATGCTAAAGATGATGGTGAAGATATTACAGCAACATTAACTACAGGTTATTATACATTTGGTTCAATAGCAATAGCAAAGTATGTCAGTGAAGTATATTGCATGATTGACCTTCCTTCTGTCGGTGAAGTAACGATGGTTGCAAGACCTAATTACGCACCTATTTATGGTGTAGCAATGCAGAATCTTTATGATGAAAATCAATTGGGTATTGAATATGCAGGAACGGGTGCAGGTGGTCAGTCTTTAGGAGAAAAGAAATTTGATTTGTTATCTGAACCTTTATCCGCAGGATTTGATACTTCAGGGTTTGGTTTTGATGCTTCGGAAACTTTAGGTTTTGATGGCAGGGTTTTGAGACCTTACTTGCATAAATTTGAGTTAGGATTCAGGTGTGTTAATTTAGGGTTTTATTTTGAGGTTAAGGGTGTACTTGCAACTATACAGGAACTTGAAGTTGTGTTTTACCCGATAACTAAAACACCGTAGGAGGTGTTATGAATGAATGAAATAAAAGAGTTTGGAGCAATGGATATGGCAGGATATCCCTATGCTACTCAGGGGTTTTTAGTAGACAAAAATATGTTTTATCCATGGGTCATGCGTTCATTGGGAACTGCTGTTATAACTGTAGCAACTGATGCTAGTAATTCTGATGCTCAAGAAGGATATATGCTTGATTTGATATGCTTTAAAATGCCATCTAATCCTGTGGGTACATCCTTCAAACTTCAGAGACGTAATTCATCTAGTGAAGATTTTGCAGACATTGTTGTATTAGGTACGGATGAGGTAGTTACGTTCCCGGTAACAAATGCTAATAAGGGTAAATGGGTTACTATGGAGATGTTCGCAGGGTCTGTTACAGGATTGACCGAATTCAGATTTGTATC
>Ga0123335_1002729_pt1 | contig 25726 bp, 19 predicted proteins | sample BiotimSIPDNA_2_FD_89707 | JGI IMG/M metagenome (GOLD analysis project Ga0123335, IMG submission 89707) | Anaerobic biogas reactor microbial communites from Washington, USA - Biogas_R2 time_0 SIP DNA | ecosystem: Engineered > Bioreactor > Anaerobic > Unclassified | place: Washington, USA...
CATACCTAGAAATGCGAATCTATTATTAAAAAAGATTAAGGGGCGCGTTGATCCCCCTATCGGACACGTAGCGCTATTTAAGCATAATGTCCGTTTTGAGAATGAAATAACTGTTACCGATAATGCTATTAGTTTGTCAGAAGCGGAACCCGGCTATTTCTTAAGTGGTTATGACTGCAAAGAAACAGTGTCGGGCACATGTACAATGCGTACCTATTACTATACGCCTTGTTATACGTTGACTATCGAAGGACAAGGGGAGGAGGGCTATGTCGAATTGCGGGATAATATAAAATATTTTTATTCCGGAACAATATTGGCACCAGACCCCAGTGGCACAGAAGTAGTGCGATTGCGTGCAAGAGAGTTACCAGGATACGGTTTCAGTCATTGGATGGGATATAACGGAGATGGCCTGTGCTACCCTAACGGGAACATGAGTGCTCCAGTGACAATCTGTGGATGTACCTCCCCAACAATAAGCATAATAATGAACAAAAGCCGTACGGTAATGCCTGTGTTTGTTGTTCCCCTCAAGAAGGCGTTAAATGTGATGGGAGGAGATTGGTCAGAAGAAGATACCCAAAAAGGTTGCTGTATTGCTAACGGGCCTTTTGCCGATATGGGTTATGATATTACTTATATGGAAGGTGGTGACAAGCAATGTGTAGTGGAAGAAATCCCAGACCACGAAATTTTTCGTTTCTTTGGCCATGGTGTTTTTGGTCCTGGTGATATAATAAATTGTATTCGTATTGAAGACCCCACGCTATTTGTTGACCCTTGGCAAAGTTTGCTTTGTTGTTCTGATATATATTCTGCTTGTTATAAGTTGGTAATGCTTCATGCTTGTGGTGGTGGTGAGACTGACTGTTTTTATGATTCATTTAATACAGATTGCTTTATCGGATGGGACGGTAGCCCGTATACACCTCTAGTTACCTCTTGGGAAAGGCACTTTTGGAAACTTTTCCTTGATGAGGGGAAAGATGCACAATTTGCGGTAAATCGTGCATATGATCTAGCTTCAAGAGAAGCACCAATTCCATCACCCGCTTTGACTGTCTGTTATGGTAATATTAAATATGAATGTAATGTATTACGACAACAATAGTAGTTATGCTATATAACTGAGTGCATGAAAAGTATGAAAAATATATCTAAAAAGGATAGTTAAATGAAATACTATAAAATGTCAATTGACTATTTAGTGGCATTAGTAATTTTTATTGTATGGGAATTTTATACTTTTAGTGCCTTAGCGCAACAACCAACAATAGAACAAACGATTACAGGTTTTTTCAATACCGTTTTTAATATTGAAGTAACTAAGATAGTAGAAAAGCCTGGAATTAAATATTATGCTATTGGATTGCCTTACAAATATGTTGTTGTGAATAATAAGTATACATCGTATATATCAGTAGATTGCTTAACAATTTATCATTACAGCAATTCTAATTGGATGACTTTAGAGGCGGATAGTGTAAGAGGCAAAACACATGCCGATAGAATCAGTGAAGATGAGGCTTTCACATCCATTGTTCCTCTTTTGGCTCATTTCAGTTGCCCCACAGAAAAAAGTAGTTTTGAAGCCGTTTTCAGAGATACTGCAGTTGAGTCAAACAGGGAGGATCTTTTTGGAGCTTGCTGGACTTTTAGAAGAGAAATACTTCATAACGGGATACCCTGTCGTACTCGGTATTTTAGTATTTCTGTTTCAGCAGCATCTGGAAACATAATAATGTTTGATAATTGTACTAAAATTTTACCACTGAATACAAATAACAGCCAAGTATCGTTTACAGCGGCTCAGCAGATTGCATTCGCCTGGCTTATGGCAGAGCCATACTTTGCCAACAAATCTCCGACGATTGATACAAGTAATACACAAGGGCAAATTGTAATTGCGCCCAAACGGAATTGGGTAACAGATACTGATTTATTGAGTGAAGCACTTACTACTTACTATTCTTGGGAAGTGTTGTACACATATATTGAAGATGGACAAATAATTCCAACGAGAATATGGATTAATGTTGAGACAGGTGAAGTAGTCGGACTTTAGTACTCAGTTCAACTCGGCGGCGACTGGGAATCTTGCATATTCTTGCAAGGATTGTAACAGTTTGGTAATTCACCCGGCGGATTGCTCGACCGGGGCTCCCACGGAGCCGTGCATGCATACATTAGTGCATACGGTTCCTCAAAACAACGTTAATTGCGCTTGTGAGCGTTGGGATTGCTTTCGCGTCTTCCACGTCTCGCTTGGGCAGGGCAGTGGGTATACTTTCTCCATTCGGTTGAATTTCGCCCAGTTGAAGTCGCGGTTACGGTTTCTTCGGTTCAACCATTTCTGCCAGGCGCGTTTTACTTGGTCACAAAACGCGTCGAGAGCGGCTCTGTTACCGGTAATGCCGTTGCACGGCCATTGTGACTGTTATTGCGGGTGCGGCAGCGAATGTGGACCCAAAACATGTCAACCCAAAACATGTCAGGTTGACAAAAGCTTCGGTTGAGTGATATGATTTCAGACTCTGTGACGCACGAATGAGTAGGTAGGTTTTCAGACGTGCAGTGTGATGCATCAAGTGTTTCAAGAAATACCACTGTATTCTTGACCACCGGCGTATTCAGGTCGGAGCGCCGTAAACAGATCCCAGGAGGGAGGTTGAGTTTTCGTGACGAAGGTTCGTGTTAAAGCCGATGAACCCTTTGAAAAAGCGTTGCGCCGTTTCAAAAAGAAATGCAATAAAGAAGGGCTTATGCAGCGGCTAAAAGAAGTCAAATACTACGAAAAGCCTTCAGAACAACGCCGTCGTCGCCTGGCTAAGGCGGTAGCGCGCGCGGTGCTCGAAGAACTGTAATCCCCCCACAAATAACAATGTAAACGTGAAGCGGTAGGCATAGTGCCTGCCGCTTTTTTTTCAAAACCAGGCTGGATTATTTCTTCAAGTTTTGCCAGGCATCTTCGCCTGGGCGGTAACGCGCTTTAGAATGGGCAAGCAATTCTTCCAGGTTCAGCCATGTCGGTTTCATTTCCTGGCGCGCAAAAAGCGGGGCTTGATCCGCGTAATGGGGGTGATCCGGATTGTTCGTGGCGCTTCCATATTGATGGATGCTCTGTGAACGCACCTTACCATCCGGATCCCAGGTGACCAGAAGTATGTAGCAGTCTCCGGCGACAGCGGTCAAATAGTTACCGTTCCAATCCCCGTAAATGGCGCGCAACTGGTCGGGACCGCCGCCTAGTCCCCACTGAAGGTCTCCCCGCACCAACCGATTGACCTCCTTCCAAGGAACATCAACCCGTCCATAGGCTTCATATAACTGCTGAGCGCGTTCCGTAAATAAAGCGACAACATCCGGAACGGGTTGTCCGAACATTTCCGCCCTGACGACAGGTTCCATGCTTAAAACGGCAATGGTGGTGCCGGTGTTATCAGGATTTGCCCGGAGGTCCCAGGATCGCAACACCTCGAGTGCGCGTTGAATGACGGGGTCGTCGCTTTTTACCGTGTCGACTATCTGGTTCCGTAATGCCGCGGCCCGGGAGTGCTCGGAATACTTCCAGTCATGTTTGTAGGCATAAAAGTCTTCCTCGGTGATGCTGTCATCCCCTCCAAAAAGTTCATTGGCACGCAACGCCCGGTTGGTCATGTTTTCGGGTGGTTCAATACCGAATTCAACACCGTAGGCCTCCGGATTCGGGTTGCCGGTGCCAACGGTAGTGTAAAAGGGGGTTGAATTGCAGTTTTGGATAAACCCGCTTTCGGGGTTGAGCACCTGGGGCAATTGTTCAAAAGGAAGGTACTCGGTCCACAGGGTTGCCGAAGTGTCGCCGGGCAAATACGCCCGCCAGTTGTAACCGGCGTCGCGCAGCGGAAGCAACGCGTTATAGACATACCAGATATTTCCTTTTTTGTCCGCGTAACCCACGTTGAAGGAGGGGATGGAGCGCATCCGTAAGGCCGTCTCGAATTCTTCCCGCGTTCGCGCCTTACCCATACGGAACCATTGCTCCACTTGCCGGATATCACCATATCCCGCGAAACGAATGGCATAGACACCATGAGGACGGCGGATAACGGGGCCGTGCACGGATCTCAATACTTCCCGTTTTATGGGGATGCGCAGATTTCCCCAGAGTTTTACCGTGATTGTGGTTTCCTGGCGTTCCAGGTCCCGGTATTCTCCGTCAAACAGATATTTGTTGGGATCATCGGGATGCATTTCCAGGACATAGATGTCATACAAGTCGGGCAGGTTAACCGTATGCGCCCATCCCAGATCGGGATTGTGTCCGTGCAGCACCACGGGGGCGCCGGGGAACGTTCCGCCGGTGATATCCAGACCTTCCTCGCTTTTCAGGCGCACTTCATACCACGCCACGGGCCCTTCGAAGGGTTGATGGGAATTGATTGCGAGGTGTGTCTTGCCATCGGGCGTGCGTTTCGGAGATACGGCAAACGTGTTGGAACCGATAGGAAGGTCATTGGAAAAGGAACCACCCGGATGCGCTTTGGAATGCTTCGAGACATCATTTGCGCGCCGGGGACCCATCAAGCGTTTTATTTCCCGCTCCAGACCAAAGAAAAAAGGGGTCCGCATAACGAAACCGGTCACGATATCCTGGGGCGTTGCCGGCAAGAGGCCCGGGGGCACTCGTTCCGGATGCAGGGCGGCATAGTGGTTGAATCCATCGGTGTAGGCCTTGCAAATGGCACGCATCTCCGGGGAAAGTTGTTGCTCGTATTCACGGTCAACGATTTCCCGGAATTGAAACAGGCGTACCAGCAAATCAAACACAAAGCCCTTTCGTCCGGTTTCCCTGGAAAAGAGGCCACGCGACATCAGTATGGTTTCACTGACGTTCTTAAAATCGTCTTCGGTGGCGGCGTATCCCAGCCCATAGGCCACATCGGCATCGGTCTTACCATAGATATGGGGCACGCCGTAACTATCCCGGATGATCTCGACGGAATAGGCGCCTTGGGGAGGGATTAGGCGTCCCTCATCGGGCAGGGCCTCAGACGTGTATTCAGCCGATACTAGCAGCGGGAAGGCCAGACAAAGGGAAAATAAGCGAGGGAATATGGAACTATGCCTCATTGCAGCCTCCAATGGTTGAGTGTCGCACCCGGCGAAACCGGACGGGAATTCGCCCGCTATTAAGAATCACCGTGGTCTATTTCCGTCTGGAACCGGGACGCTCCCGTCTGGGCGAGCGCCGGGTCTTTCACGAATGAGACTCTTGTAACCAGCATATAGGTTGCAATTCTGACAAGACATAGAAAGAGCACGGTGAAGCGCAGACCGGGCACTCCGAAGAAAGCATGAATCAACATGGTCAAACACATCATGCTCAGCCTGCCACAGGCAAGGGGCACTTCCCAGGCACACAGATATTCTATTCGCTCCGACGCATCCGCAATTGTTTGTTGCATGACTTCAAAGCGAATTGCCGTATGGGGTATTCCAAATAGGGGCAGCGAAATAGAACGTAGAAAAGCGAATAGAATCAGCGTCAGGTAGGTGATATCCCACGTTACAATCATGCCGGCAGCCACTAAGACCGCCACCCCCCAGAACATATAGGAGGCACGTGTTCGGGGTTGGACAAATTTACCCACCCAAAAGGCGGTTAACACGGTAACGATCCCTTGTAAGGAGACATAACCGCCAACAGCCGCTTCACTGCCGGATTCCATGTACATCATGATGGCCATAAGAAAATGAAAGATATGAAACGACCCCGCAAGCGTGAAAGAAGCGAGCAGGATCAGACGCCAGTCCCGATGCTCCTTTGGGGGGAGCAAAGCGGTTCGCAATCGGAATGGTTGGGCCGATTTATGATGGGGAATCTTGAAACTGGCCGCAATGGCGACCAGATAAATTAGAAGTGCCAGAAAAAAGATGGTATGGTAGCCCCGTTCAGGCGTGGGGCAAAGACTGATAATCGCCCCGCTGAGAAGGGGCGCGATTAGCTTGGCCCCATTGCTGACACCGGAGATAAGGCCAAGGAAATATTCCCGGCCTTTGGCGCCCGGACTGAAATCGTATTGGAACGTATTATTGCCAGCCCAAAAGAAGCCCCACGTGATCCCGAAAAGAGCGCCCAGGGGAATTACATGCGCTATGGATTCTTCGCGCAGATATAATAGGGAAGCATAATAGACGGCATGAAGGATCAGGCCGATTCTAAAAACATGGGCACGGTCCTTCGTTTTCGCGTACCAGCCCGCCACGATGAAAGCGATCGGGGTGGTAAGGTATAACGTGGCGTAATGTTGAAAGACAAGGGATACATCGAAGCTGTGGATATAGAAGTACACGCCTACAAAAACGGAACAAAGGGCATCCGCAATGCTGTACAAAGCATTCAGTAGAATAATCAACCACGCCCTGGGCATCAGGGCGGGTTCTTTTTTCGGTTCCGGATACACGTTGACCTGCCTGAGAGGGGTTGTTTTGTTATAATCATAAAGAATAAGCAAAGAGACGAAGTGCCGCCGGGCAATCATATCGGCTTTTTTGCGGGCACTTCAAACTGAGTAAAGGGATCAACGGAAGGAAAGGGATATGTTCAGGGTCAAAACCCGCGAAGCGGTGCTGTCGGCAATAGTCCTTGTATTCGTGGTCGTCATGGCGGTTTATATTGCCACCGCCAACGGCATTGAAGTGCCCCTGCTCAGCAATTTTATAAGAACCTTGCTGGGTGGTTGATATAGTACATAGAAAGAGGCGGGGATTGTTTTGTTGCCCCCAGCGACATCCTATTTATAAACGGAACAAACATCCTATGAACGACTATCTGCTTGAGATGCGGGCTATCACCAAAAATTACCCGGGCGTGGTGGCGCTGGACAAGGTCCGGCTTGCCGTCAGGCCTGGTGAAGTCCATTGTCTGGTAGGGGAAAACGGCGCCGGCAAGTCCACCCTGATGAAAGTGCTCGCGGGCGCGATCGCCAAAGACTCGGGACAAATCCTTCTCGACGGCAATGAAGTCGCTTACAGTACGCCACAACAGGCCGCGCGGCTGGGCATCAGCATGATACACCAGGAATTTAACCTGGTTTCACAGATGACCGTGGCTGAAAATATCTACCTCGGTCATGCCCCCCGTCGGCATGGAATAATCAGGTGGGGCAATCTTTATGAAAATGCCCGTTGCGCCCTCGCCCAGTTGAATTCCGATCTTGATCCCAGGCGCCCCGTAAGCAGCCTGAGTGTGGCGCAACAGCAGGTGGTGGAAATCGCCAAGGCCCTTTCCATTAACGCGCGTATTCTGATCATGGACGAACCCTCTGCCACGCTGACGGATCATGAACTGGAAACACTGTTCACGCTGGTCAAATCCCTGTACCGCCAGGGAATGGCTGTCATCTATATCTCACACCGTCTGGAGGAGATATTCGAACTGGGCAGGCGTGTTACCGTCATGCGGGACGGCCAGTGGGTTGACACTTGTGACGTTTGCGATGTCACCCGGGAAGACCTGATCAAGATGATGGTAGGCCGCGAATTAAAGGACGAATTCCCGCAACGCTCTGTTACCCCGGGAAAAGTCCGCTTGAGCGCCGAAAAACTCGAAAGAAAAGGGGTGTTTTCAAATATCTCTTTTCACGTCCGTGCCGGAGAAGTCGTGGGGCTTACCGGACTGGTGGGCGCGGGCAGGACGGAAGTCGCCCGCGCCCTGTTCGGGGCGGACCCGCTGACTTCCGGAAGACTGATGCTGGATGACGCCCCGGTCACCATTCGTTCACCGCGCGAGGCCATCGCCCGCGGCATCGGCCTGCTTACGGAGGACCGCAAAGGGCAGGGGCTGGTGCTTGGAATGAGTGTGCGTGCGAACATTACCATGTCGAATATGCGTGCCGCATTGCGGGGACCCTTGCTGCTTCCCTCCCTTGAAAGAAACATTGCCCAAGAGTATGTTCGAATGCTTCAGATTAAAACTCCCCATGTGGAGGAAATCGTGCATCACTTGAGCGGCGGCACGCAACAGAAAGTGGTTCTGGCGAAATGGCTTCTGACTCATTCCAGGGTGCTCATCTTCGATGAACCGACGCGCGGCATTGATGTGGGCGCAAAAATGGAAATTTACCGGCTTATAAATGAAATTGCCGCGCAAGGCGTCGCTGTCCTGCTGATTACAAGCGAACTCCCGGAAGCATTGGGCATGTGTGATCGTATTTATGTCATGCGCGAAGGGCATCTCATGGGAGAAGTAGACCGGGCGCATGCGAGCCAGGAAGCTATCATGACGCTGGCGACCGCGGACATAAAAAACGCCGTCACCGCCAACGCCTCTTGAAATACCTGTCGTTGAAGTGTATGCAAAGACAGCCTGCCTGCGTATGAGTTCCGGTTTGTCGCGTCTTCTAAGCGGCCGAGATAAGGGTTGTACAATACGAACCCGCATTGTGTGAATTTTTTTTAAAAAGGATAGCATCATGAAAAAAACGATATTCTTCTCCGTAATCGTCACGCTGCTGGTTGTGGCTCTGGGATACGTTGGCGTTAGATACCTCTTACAGGGGCAATGGAAACCGCGCCCGGAAGGTTCGCCCACCCCCGTTCCCACCGGGGAAGGCTGGATTAACCTGCTCGGACCGGAGCAAGAAGCCAAGTGGAAAAACATTACGGATGAAGAACCTATTTTTGAGATAAAAGACGGTGAATTGCATCTGTTTGGAAAGTCACTGGGTAAGCTGCGTTATGCCGGCTATACCGACCGCGAGTTTGGAGACTTTGAATTACATCTGGAATTCAAATTGGCAAAGCGCACCAACAGCGGCGTATTTTTACGGGTAAAGGAGAATGACCCTGTTCGGAGAGGTTTTGAAATACAGGTGCTTGATGATTATCGTCGCCCGCCTAGCAGGACCGGCACTGGTTCCATTTATGATATCGCCTGTCCCATGTACAACCTTGCCCGGCCAGCGGGGGAGTGGAACTCGTATGATATTACCGTGCAGGGAAAACAGGTGCAGGTCGTTGTGAACGGTTGGAAAGTCATAGACACGGATTTCAGCCAAATGGTTGCTCCCATTGGCAAGTTCCCCATCGCTTTTGCCGAATTGCCCCAAGAAGGGATGGTCGCTCTGCAGGACCATGGGGGAGAGGTTTGGTATCGTAACATTCTTATTCGCCCCCGGTGACCCCGCGTCGTGCCGGGCGCTTTGGCCGTATCCTTTTGACGCGTCCCGCTGTATGTAAAAGAAGCCGGAGTGCATCAAACACTCCGGCTTTAATATCTTCAGGATTTAAGTAATAGGAGGCGAATTAGTATCGGCTGCTCCGGCCACCGCCACGGCCGCCGCCGTAACCGCCGCCACGGCCACCACCGCCGCCACCGCGGTTTCCACGGTCTTCCCGGGGACGCGCTTCATTGACGGTAATCGTGCGTCCGCCAACTTCAGTGCCGTTCAACTTTTCAATCGCTGCCCTTGCCGCGGCATCATCGGACATTTCGACGAAGCCGAACCCCTTGGAGCGTCCGGAATCCCGGTCAGAGATTACGTTTGCTGACGTCACCTCGCCAAATTCTTCGAAGAGAGTGCGCAGATCCTCGCTGGAGGTGCCGTACGAGAGGTTGCCTACATAGACGTTCATACCTGGTCATCCTTTTTGCCATGAAACTGTACACGATCGAAGCCAAGTCCATGGCAAGAGACCACTTCGACGAACGTCTCACGCGAGACGTAGAACCCAAAACTAAAGCATGGTGGAGGCGGCGGGAATCGAACCCGCGTCCGATAGTGCTTCCACATGAGTATCTACGTGCGTAGTCTTTCTTTTGGTGATTCGCCCTTCCGGAACGCGTCAGACTCGCTTTCCGGCATCGCTAGACGTTAAGTACTCTCCCCGGTACAACGTCCACTTCCGGTTTGAGGCCCGCTGCTTTCGTTCTTGGCCGCTAGCAGGCGGTTGCGACTAGAACGCGCTACACTAAATTAGGCAGCGAGAGCGAAGTTGTTGTTCGCAATTAAATTGTCCCGGTTTTTTACGAGGCCACCGGGGACCTCGGCACGCTGCTCACATTTCATCCACCACCGTCGAAACCATGTCGCCCCCCGCAGTATCTGAAATCCAGTTCCTTGGGTAAGGCTAGTTGTGTATTATGCCATTAATCGAAAAGATTTTCAACATTTTTTTTGTCCTATCAAAAAACAATACTGCACGTTAAATATCATACTATTGCTGATAAGCAAATTCAGACCTTTTCAAGTCGCCATCATTCCGATGAAAAGAACAAGATTTATTCAAATTTCATTAGCCCGTAGGTCATCAACCCATCAACATCATCCAGCCGCCATTTACTTGTTTCCTTTTCAACGTTGTTACGATACCGAGAAAAGTTAATTTCCCAGATATCACCGGATTTGGGAGATCCTCCCAACAAGGCGAAAGGAATTCTCAGCAATGCCTGCCAGCCGTTCTCGTCCGTGCCGGTGCGGGCTTCCCAGTCTCCGTCCCAGCCCGGGTCCCAGTTGTGTATGTTGGATGCCACAGCCATGGCATCGTGTTTTGTTCCCAGTGGATTTACCACGAACCGCCGGGCATATGCCTGTGTAGACTTTACGCACACTTCAACGCTTTCTTCTTCCCACAAGGCAGCATCAGATTCCTTCATAACAGCGCCCATAGCGTGGGGAAGGGGATCACGCGCCAAGAAATGGACATACAGTGATTGCGAATCGCGGTGGACTCGTATTTCCGTAGGCGCCACGGCCAGTTGCCAGGGATTGGCATAAAGCATGCCCACATGCTGGCCCTTATCAGACGCAGGAGCGGTGTCCGCAATTATGGGACAGTTCGTTTCGGCGGACAGTTTAAGAAAGAAAGCACGCACTTCACGCAGCACTGCCGGGCCATGGAAGGATTCAATGCGGATCTGTAGAAAGCGCTTGTTGACTGGCTTTGCCAAAAGCAACGGCCCGCGCAAACCTTCGGTTGAAGATGTCATGGAAGTTATTCGCTCATAGGAAACCCCGTCATCACTGGCAAACAGGGATATGTCGCGGGCATTCACGGTTTCGAAGTCAATGCGAAAAACCGGTCCGCATGTGACGAGAAAATCCAGCGTGGCCTGGGTTTTACCCTCCGTATCACTGTATTCCAAAGCCGCCGGGGCCTCACAGGGTTCCGCTCCCGCAGGAATTTTAACGGACCTGTAATATGCAAGCGAGCGCCCGAACAGTATAGAAGCGGGAACAAACAGCGATTGGGATTTTATGGTAGTCTGGATCTGTGTAATGCGGTCCTGATCAATGTCGGCATCGAGTTCGCCGTATTCTTTCACCAGGCCGGCAAGGTCTTTCAGGAGTGAGGGCTTGGTTTCGGCGTTATACGCATGCTCCAAAGACAAGAAACGGGTAAGCAGCCTCAGAAAAGAAGCGATTCTGTCCGTTTCTTCCTTATAATTTTTCAGTATCACCGCATGCTGGGCCGCATACCGCTCAAAATCACTCCAAATCTCTTCGGGGACGGTTCCGGACAAAATCCGTCTTTCCGTGAAAATCCAAAGGACGTCTTTGATGGCCTCGAAATCCGGGGTCAGGAGATCACTGCCAAAAAAAGGATTCCATACCTCCGGCCATGGAAATACCGGCGCTGATCGGGACCAAGCCTTGTCAAACAGCAGTTTTGTTTCACCCTTGCCGGGATCCGCATCGAGCAGTAGTATTCCAGCCTCCGTCCCGTCGAGCGAGGACAGGTGTTGCACGGCCTGATAGAGAACCGCCGTGCTTCCGCTTGTTGCCATGAAGGGCTTCATTCCGCGGCCCGTCATCCAGGAAACAATGGCTTCACCTTTGCCGCCTTGCGAGAAGGTGTCGCCTTCCAGGCGGGGAACCACTACCAAGTCGCCCGGAAGCCGATTCAGCGCACCGCTTAGGGAAAGGGAATCACCTGCTGATTCTTTCGACGGGAGCAGGGCATCGGCCCAAATCATCATACGGGTGCCCGGGTTGGTTTCCGTTATAACTCCCTGCATCATGGCCACAGCAGTCGCGTATTGGTCGGCATTGGTCTTTTGGGTATCGCGACAACGCAAATCCTGGTTGATTCTGCTGATATCGCCGAAACCGCCATGAATATACTCGGGCCGCAGGCTTTCCAAGAGCGGTTTCAGGGTGTTTTTGAGGAGCGCCAGGGTTTCCGGCGCATTCGGGCAGAGGGCATTTGAACCGGGAGGAGCGTAACTGTAGGTAATTTCCACAGTGGAATTTCCAGGGAGAGCACTGCCAGGAATTCTGCGCACCATCCAGGGCTCGGCATATTCCGTCCGGTAGGGCGGTTCAATACTTCCCCTCGAAACCAGGAAATCCTTTCGAAAATGCAAGGGGGCACCGTCCGCTGAAAGACGAAGCGGATTTTCTTCCGTCAGAATAATATGTCGCCGGGTCAACGGACAGAAATCCTCGTTCGACAGTGTCACCCTGTCCACACGGGAGCGTCCTTCCACACTGGAAGGCGCCTTGCGTAACAGGACATCCGGCACATTAAAAAACTCAAACGTGGGGACGGGAGTAATGCCGGCGTTGCGAAGTTCTCCGAAAATATCGCGCCACAACGCGGCTTTATCCGGGGTCAGATCATAATAATCTTCACTCTCGAAGATGATCATGTTGCATTTGGCCCTGGCGAAAGCGGCAATCTGGCTATTCGTAAGAGGGCCACGCACGCAGGCACCGCGAAGCGCCAGGTCCGGATAGTCGGTTATATCCGTAAAAGGCAGTGCGGGAATTCCCTTTGACTTCAAATCCGATTTTTGGGATGCTTCAATCAACTGCAACAAGGTGTAAATGCCGTGTATCATGCCGACGCGTCCCGCGCCTGCGATTACAATTCCATTTCGTCCGACATGAAGGCGATAGGCTTCTTCGCCCCACTGGGCTTGGTCAGGAACATATTCCCGCAGGGAACGATGGTTGAAGGCCGCGTTCTGTCCGGCGATCCCGATATAAATGGCTCGTTTGCCGATGTCATAGGTTGACGCGGGCACGACTTGGGGCTTGAACCCTAACGCGTCATATAGAGGCGCGAGCGTGGCCATGTCAGCCGCGTTCGCGTTATCTTCAAGCACCAGGGGCAGCGTGCCTTCCAGGGCGAACAGCCGTTTTTCGTCCACATATATCTTTTGGGGAGCCGGCGCCAGGTCGAATACCGCGTGGGTCAGAATCATGGCGGCAATGAGTGTGGTCATCAGCGAATATTCCTGTAATTAATGATTGCGATGGAGAAGGAACGCGGCAATATCGCGAAACACATCCGCCTCTTGGCCAAAGTCCTGAAGCGCCTTCAGGGCGGTATCAGCGGTCTTGTCCGCCAGCGCGCGGGCCCGGGAGAGTCCCATCAGGGCGGGATAAGTCGCCTTGCCGCTTTTCTGGTCTTTGCCGATGGACTTGCCCAGAACGGCGCTGTCGCCGACAACATCGAGAATATCGTCGGTGATTTGAAACAACAGCCCGAGATGCTGCCCATACAGGGTCAGCGAACTCAGCATGGATTGCGGCGCCTTTCCCAGGAGGGCCCCGATGCGCAGGGAGGCGGTGATCAGCGCCCCGGTTTTTCCCGCGTGTATCCGACGCAGTTCATCGAGCGTTATCGTCCGGCCTTCGGCCTGCATATCCAGATATTGGCCGCCCACCATGCCTTCCGCTCCGGAGGCCAGCGCAAGTTCTCGGACGGCATCGATATTGCCGCTTCGGCTGATTTCCTGAAAGGCGAGCGTGAGCAACGCGTCCCCGGCAAGAATCGCCGCGGCCTCACCGAACATCTTATGCGAGGTCGGTTGGCCCCGCCGCAAATCATCGTTGTCCATGGCCGGCAAATCGTCGTGGATCAACGAATAGGTGTGTATCATTTCCAACGCGCAGGCGCCTGGCAAAGCGGGGGTGTCGTCACCGCAGGCCAGTCCGCAGGCACTCAGGACCAATGCGGGACGCAATCGCTTCCCGCCCGCTTTCAGACTGTACCGGATGGCGGCGAGAAGCTCGCTGGGAGCCTCTGTGCATGATGCAAGAGAAGTTTCAAGGGCGCCGTCAACGCGGACCGCGCATAGTTTCAGGAAGTCCTCCACCTGCATCAGAAAAGCCCGTCCTGATCATCCATAGTGTCCGGCGGCTCTAAAATGGCCGTTTCGGACACTTTCGGGGCGGAGGATTTCTCCGGCTTAGACTTTCCCCTTCGTGATTTGGGCTCCGGATCGTGCTGTCCGTCTTCCACGTCGCTTTCCGCGGTCGACTCATCGAAAGGAACGGCCTCCAGATTGTTTTCCATACCCTGCACGAGCATTTCAATTTTGCGTTCAGCGGCGCTTAGCGTTTTTTCACATTTACGCACCAAATTCACCCCGGTTTCAAATTGACGCAACGCCTCATCCAACGGCAATTTTCCTGATTCAAGATCATTGACGATTTCCTCCAGGCTTTTGAGATCCTGTTCGAATGTCGATGTGTCTTGACTATTCTTTTTCTCTGAGTTCATAACGGCTGATTCCACCTTCTTCGCTGGTTGATTTGACTTCCGCCATAACTTCACCCGCGCCCAACCATAGTCGCAAAGCATCACCTGACGCGACCTGGGACGCATTATATAACACTTCCTCCCCTGGTATTTTGAACGCCAGGGAATAGCCACGCCCCAGGACGGCCAAAGGGCTTAAGGCATGCAAACGTGCGGGTAAAGACGTGAACCGGCTGCGCGCCATATCCAGAATCAGGGATCCATCCCGGCCAAGACGTTGGCGAAGCGTCTTCAAACGGATGGATTGCTCGTTCAGGCGTTTCCGTGGAGATAATACGCTCACAAGGCGGGAAATACGTTCAAGATGTTGCCTTCGTGTAAGTACAAGCGCTTCTGAAGCCCGTTGCAGGCGCATGCGTGTTTCATCCAATACCTGGCGCTGTTCGTGAAACAATTCATCAGGCCTGGTAAAAACGGAGGATTCGCCCAGAGAAACGAAACTGGTCCTCGACCGCAAGGCAGTATGGTGCACGGCTTGCTGTAATCTATGATTGAACTGGTGCAGATTATCTACAAGGACGCTCTGTTCGAGCACCACCATTTCGGCGGCTGCGCTCGGGGTGGGGGCCCGCATGTCGGCGACAAAGTCGGAAAGCGCATAATCAATTTCATGCCCCACGGCGGAGATTATGGGGGTATTCGCGGCAAATATGGCCCGGGCCACAACTTCCTCGTTAAATGCCCACAGATCTTCAAGGGAGCCGCCGCCTCTGCCCGCAATGATCACATCGACCCCAAAACAGTCCAGGGCGCTTATACCCGCCGCTATTTCCCGGGCGGCCCCTTCGCCCTGAACGCGTGACGGGTACAGGATGATATGCACGTTGGCGAAACGGCGGTGTATAACTTTCAGAATATCCCGAATGGCTGCGCCGGTAGGTGACGTTACAATACCGATGCGGCGCGGCAGCATGGGAAGCGGCTTTTTGTGTTTCGCGTCAAATAAACCTTCGTCCGCAAGTTTTGTTTTTAGCTTTTCATACGCCAGTTGAAGCGATCCCATCCCCTTAGGATGCATTTCTTCAACAACGATCTGGTAACTGCCCCGTCTTTCATAGACGCTTATTTTTCCGCTGACAAGCACGTCCAGGCCGTTTTCGGGGACGAATTTAAGGCGGCCAAGGCGCCCTTTGAACATGACCGCATCCAGCTGACTAAAGGCATCCTTCAATGTGAAATAGGCGTGTCCAGATGCAGCGCACATATAATTGGATATCTCACCACTCACCCATACAGAACCTATTTCCGTCTCCAGCAGACGCTTAACGCTCTGTGTTAATTGCGAGATCGTGTATATTTTCGGTGTTTCCCGTTCCATGACCGCCATTGTATCGAAAACCGCTTTCTAAATACACCTGATAACAGCCCTGTTTACGGAAATATTACCGGGAAGGTATCGGCCCGATAAGAAAACGTGGCGGGAAAGAAATTAAGGAAAGAAATTGAGACTTATCTTCTTATATGGTATCATTTACATTACTTGGTCTTTGTCGGGGCATTCTACAAAGTAAACACATGTGAAAGCCGTATGAATAATTTTCTAAAACATATTTCGCTATGGATCGTGTTCCTGATCATTCTTGTGCTCGCCTTGTCTAATTTTTCCAAGTTTCAGAACGCGAGAAAGCCTGTCGGTGAAGCCGATTTCCTAACCCAACTGAATGCCGGAAATATTGAATCAGTGACCGTGAAGGAAGTCGGCTCGAAACTGTTTCATGTGAAGGCCGTATTCAAGAACAAAGTGGACGATAATGCTTCCGTGGAGTTCAACACTGACGAATTTCGGGATGAATGGCGCGCGCAGCTGAAAGAGCAGGAAGTCCCCTTTGAATTTAAGGTTGACAGTACCCTGTGGCAAGGCGTGCTCTTCAATATTCTGCCGCTTATCCTGATCTTCGGTGTATTCTGGTTTTTCATGTTTCGGCAGATGCAGGGGGGGAACAACAAAGCCCTTTCCTTTGGGAAAAGCCGGGCGCGTATGGCTAACCAGGGGGAGAAGACCGTTACCTTTAAGGATGTTGCCGGGGTTGAGGAGGCAAAAGAGGAACTTCAGGAAATTATCGAGTTTTTAAAGGATCCCAAGCGATTTTCAAGTCTTGGCGGAAGGATACCACGAGGGGTGCTGCTGGTAGGAGCTCCGGGTTCCGGTAAAACCCTTCTCGCCAAGGCGGTTGCGGGTGAGGCCGAGGTCCCTTTCTTTAGTGTCAGCGGGTCCGATTTCGTTGAAATGTTTGTGGGCGTGGGAGCCAGCAGGGTGCGCGATCTCTTTCAGCAGGGGCACAAGCATGCACCCTGTATTATATTTATAGATGAAATCGACGCCGTCGGACGGCAACGGGGCGCCGGCCTTGGCGGCGGCCACGATGAACGGGAACAAACGCTGAACCAGCTGCTTGTTGAGATGGACGGTTTTAATGCCAATGACGGCGTAATCCTGATGGCTGCCACCAATCGTCCGGACGTACTCGACTTGGCCCTGTTGCGCCCAGGGCGTTTCGATCGCCAAATTGTGGTGCCGAATCCCGACATCAACGGGCGTAAGGACATCTTGGGAATCCACATTCGCAATCAGAAGATTCCGCTTGCCCCGGATGTTGACATCTCAGTGGTCGCGCGGGGCACTCCTGGATTCTCCGGGGCGGACTTGGCAAATCTTGTAAATGAGGCCGCTTTGCTTGCCGCCCGGGACAATGCGGAAATGGTTTCCATGAAGCATCTGGATGACGCCAAAGACCGGGTGATGATGGGGCCCGCGAGACGCAGCATGGTATTGAGCGCCAAGGAAAAACTGATAACGGCCTACCATGAAGCCGGTCATACGCTTGTGGCGAAACTGCTGCCCAACAGCGACCCGGTCCACAAGGTGACCATTGTTCCCAGGGGCATGGCATTGGGGGTTACGAGTTCCCTTCCGGAAGAGGACCGGCACAGCATCAATCGCTCCTATTGCCTGGCCACCATACGGGTATTAATGGCGGGACGGGCCGCGGAGGAAATCATCTACAATGAGTTTACCAGCGGCGCTTCAAATGATCTGAAACGCTGCACCCATCTGGCGCATAAGATGGTCTGCGAATGGGGGATGAGCGACCTCGGACCGTTGACATTCGGCGGCGATGATGAGGTGTTTCTCGGACGTGATTTCGCCAAAATGCGAAATTTCAGCGAAGAAACCGCATCGGCAGTTGACCGTGAAATTCATCGGATTTGTGAAGACGGCTATAAAGATGCCCGCGACATGCTCAGCAAATACGAACATGTGCTTCGTAAACTTGCCGAAAAGTTATTTGAGAACGAAACACTTCTTTCAGTGGAAATCGACAAAATTATCATCGAAACCGCCGGTGATAACATATTGCCGGTCCGTGAAAAAGTCGAAACGCCGGCACCTGATACCGTCCCGGAAACGAATCTGGATACGGAACCTGCTGCGCCGGTGGAAAATACGCACGGCATCAATCCGGGTGCCGCAGTTCCGGAAACCGCCTGAACGCCGTTTCTCCGGCTCTAGATCCGGTAGGTATTTCCAAAACGTAACCACGCTGAAGGGTTCACACCCGTGGATGAGATCCTTTTCTCCCGACTCAACAGCAGGCATTATACGCATGTTATGGGTATTTTTAATGCCACCCCTGATTCCTTTTATGACGGCGGACTCCATACTAACCCGGAAAAGATTCAAAGCCGCATCCGTCAGTTGGCTGATGAAGGCGCCGATTTGCTGGACTTGGGGGCTGAATCCTCGCGTCCGGGGGCGGCTTCGGTGTCGCAGGATGAGGAAATTGAACGTCTGGCTCCCGCGTTTGACGCTGCGTTGAACACTGGTCTCCCGGTATCCGTGGACACCTGCAAGGCAGGCGTTGCTGCTTACGCGATTCAACGTGGCGCCATTATGATCAATGATATTACCGCATTGCGTCATGATCCGGACATGGCGGATTTGATTGCCCAAACAGGGGTTATGTGTGTCTTGATGCATATGCAGGGTACGCCGGAGACCATGCAGAATGCTCCCCGTTACGAAAATGTCATCAATGACGTGTATGACTTCCTCGCCCGGCGCGTTGAATTCGCTCTGGCCCGAAACATCCGCGAGAATAGAATTTGGATCGATCCCGGTTTCGGGTTCGGTAAAACGGTGGAACAAAACCTTCTTTTGTTGCGCCGACTGGACGAATTCACACGGCTCGGAATGCCGATTCTAATCGGCACATCCAATAAATCCATGATCGGCGCCGTGCTGGACGCGCCTCCCTCGGACCGAATGGAAGGAACGGCTGCAACCGTGGCGTTGGGCATATGTAAAGGGGTACACTGTGTTCGTGTGCATGATGTCAGATCTATGAAGCGTATCGCGCGCATGTGCGATGCGGTTATGGGAAAAGGTGGTAACGAAAATGGCTGAGCGCTTGTTTGGTACGGACGGTATTCGCGGGTTGGCCAACACATATCCCATGACGGCCGACGTGGCATTGCGGGTGGGGAGGGCCGCGGGTTATATCTTAAAAAAAGAACAGCGACTTCATACGATATTGATCGGAAAGGACACACGGCGTTCCTGTTATATGATTGAAAACGCGCTTACCGCCGGTTTGTGTTCCATGGGCCTGCGCGTTTTGCTTACCGGCCCGCTCCCGACACCGGGTGTTTCGTATATCGCCAGAAGCCTGCGTTGCGACGGCGCCATCATGATTTCCGCCTCCCATAATCCTTATGAGGACAATGGAATCAAAATTTTCGGCGCGGACGGTTACAAGATTCCTGACGCACTGGAGGATGAAATTCAGCGTCTTGTCCTGACCGGCGAAATAGACCAGGTCCGACCGACAGGAGAGCACATAGGCACGGCCCGGAGAATTGATGATGCCGTGGGGCGCTATATCGAATTTGTCAAAAATTCTTTTCCCAAGGGGATGCGCCTGGACGGTATTCGCATGGTAGTCGACTGCGCGAACGGCGCAAGCTACCGGGTAGGCCCGAACACTTTCGCCGAACTCGGCGCAGAAGTGATCGCCATAGGCAACCAGCCAAATGGTTTGAACATTAATGAGGGCTTTGGTTCCGTTTATCCTGAGGAAATGCGCGCCACAGTCATTCGTGAAAAAGCCGATGTGGGCGTCGCCTTTGACGGCGACGGGGACCGTATCGCAATGGCCGATGAAAACGGGCGCCTGATAGACGGTAATGCCATCCTCGCCATTGTTGGCACGGACATGCTCGCGCGCGCGGCGCTGCCCGGAAACGCGCTCGTTACCACCATTATGGGGAACGGGGGCCTTGAAAAAGCCCTGGAACCGCATGGCGGAAAAGTGGTTCGCAGCGATGTGGGTGATCGCAATGTGGTGGAAACCATGCGGCGGGAGGGATTGACCGTCGGCGGAGAGCCTTCGGGGCATATTGTGATGCTTGATTACAACCCGACGGGCGACGCCATGGTGGCGGCGTTGCAGACGCTGGCAATTATGATTCGACGGGAACAGCCGCTTTCTTTGATCGGACAGGTATATCATGAAATGCCGGAATGCCTGCTACGGGTGCCTTGCCGCGCCGAACGTCGTCCCGATGTGGAGTCTCTTGCCTGTATCGCGCGGGAAATGGAGCCGGAAATGGGAGGGCAGGGGAGGGTGGTCGTCCGCCTTTCAGGAACTGAGCCCGTAGTGCGCGTCATGGTGCAGCATCAGGAAGTGCGGGAGGCGCGCCACTGGGCGGAACTCGTAGCCGATAGGGTCGCAGCCCTGGTGGTGTGATTCCTATGTAAACAACAGGAAAGAAAAGGAAGGTGACATGATTGAACTCGGCGTGAACATTGACCATGTGGCCACATTAAGGCAGGCAAGGCGGGGCCAGCGGCCGGATATTATCGCCGCGGCCAAAGTGTGCGAACTCGCGGGCGCGCACCAGCTCACCGTGCATTTGCGCAAGGACAGACGGCATATTCAAGACAGAGATGTGTTCGCCCTGAAAGACACGTTGCTGGTGCGTATGAACCTGGAAATGGCCGCGGATCCGGAGATCATAGATATCGCCAGAACGATCGCACCCCATACGGTATGCCTGGTTCCTGAGAAACGAGAGGAAATTACAACGGAAGGCGGTCTGGATGTGGCCGGACAATTGGACAAACTTTCCGAAGTGGTCGATGCCATGCATGAAAAGAACGTGCGGGTAAGCATGTTTATAGACCCCGAACCCCGCCAGGTGGAGGCCTCGGCGAAAATCGGAGCGGACGCCGTGGAACTTCACACAGGCGCCTATGCCAATGCCATCGGGCCCGAGGCCGATACTGAATTGAACCGCTTATGGGACTGCGCCGAGCTGATTGCTGAAACCGACATGGTCTTGCATGCGGGCCACGGTCTAACCATACAGAACCTCTTGCCCGCCGCGCGCCTACCTTTCCTTGAGGAAGTGAACATTGGGCATGATATCATTGCAAGGGCTCTTTTTATCGGTCTTGAAAATGCCGTAAAGGAAATCCTGGATGTGCTTCGGTACGTAGAGTACACCCTTGACGCATGAGAGGATGTACTTATGGATTGCTTGCGGTGACCGTTAATACAAAATCAACAATCAGGATATAGAACATGAAATCCTCGCATAAACCTCTTATTATCAACGGAAAGCAGATCGCCTCCGAAATATTGGAGGAACTCAAGCATGAAATCAGTGATTTGAGAGCAAAGAAGGTTACACCCGGACTGGCCGTGGTATTGGTAGGTGATAATCCCGCCAGCGAAGTGTATGTTCGCAACAAAAGAAAAACCTGTGAGGAACTCGGCATTGATTCTTTTGCCTATGACCTTCCAGACACATGTTCGGAGAAAAAACTTTTAAAATTAATTGATAAACTCAATGCGGATCCTAAAATTCATGGTATCCTCGTTCAATTGCCCCTGCCCCGCCATATCAATGAAAAGCGTATCCTGGAGGCTATCCTCCCCGAAAAAGACGTTGACGGTTTTCATCCCGTGAATGTCGGGCGTCTCCTGAACGGAGAAGATTGTTTCGTTTCCTGCACCCCAGCCGGCTGTCATGCCTTGCTGCTTCGATCCGGGATTAAGCCGGCCGGCAAGCATGTGGTCATTGTCGGTCGTTCAAATATCGTCGGGAAACCGCTGGCCGCCCTGTTAATGCAAAAAGCGGCCAACGCCAACGCCACTGTAACCATTTGCCACTCTAATACGCGCAATATGTCCAAGTATACCCAGGAAGCGGATATATTGGTCGCCGCCATGGGAGTACCCGAATTTATAAAGCCCCGCATGGTCCGTGAAGGGGCGGTCGTGATTGACGTCGGTGTAAACCGGATTTCCGATCCGACCCGCAAAAGCGGCAATCGCCTTGTCGGGGATGTCGCGTTTTCGGGTGTATCCAAAAAAGCAAAAGCCATTACGCCGGTTCCAGGAGGTGTTGGACCGATGACCATTGCCATGCTCATGAAAAATACGGTCAAGGCGGTTCACATGACCCTTGCCAAGCGATAGGGATATGGAAAAAAGCAAAAACGCAAAAGCACGTATGACTCGTAATCTGGCGGTGGCAGCCATCATACTCATGACTGTTGCCGCCGTTATGCTTGACGCCTATTACTTAAGGCAGCGGGAACACATAGAAGAACAGCAGCGAGAGTTTCATGCGCTTTTATTCTCAATCGCAGAGAATGGCGTCCGTGCCCATATCCGCGCCGACATGTATCATCCGGAACATCTTGGCGACTGGTTCGCCGGCCTGGCAGCGGCGGTAGGGTTGGGGGAGATTCGCTTAACGGACGGTTCCGGGAAGGATATGGTCCGCGTGGAAGGTCTTGAAGATACCGGGGATATCTATGATTATCAGGAAATACAGGACGAAGTCGCACGATTTGAGACATTATCACGTCCCGGATGGTTTCGTGGAGGTCCCAGGGGAAGGGGCGCGGGATCAGGCGGCGGATGGCGGAAGTTGCCGCCGGGTCCTTACACGTTCTGTATGAAAGTGGACAGGGAAGCATGGGAAGGTCGCTATGCGCACTTGCGCAATCAAGTTGTATTTGGAGCGTTTATGGCGTTTATCGCCATCATTTTGGGCATATCTTTACTTTTCTACAGAACACGCCAAGCGCAATTAAATCAGGATCTTGTTTCCGCACAGGCGGATGCCGCCCGGCAGTCCATGCTGGCAGCAATGGGGTCTGGCCTGGCCCACGAAACCAAAAATCCACTTGGCTTAATTCGCGGCATTGCCCAATCGATTCTTGACCAGGAGACATCTTCTCCCGAAACGCGTGACCGCGCCTTGCGTATCATTGACGAATCTGATCGTGTTGCAGGAGAGATTGACAAGTTCCTGGGTGTGGCCAAACCAGTTGAATTGCATAAAGAAACCGTTTCCCTGTCTACACTTTTTGAAAATATCGCCGTGCTGGTTCGCGATGAAGCGAAAGCGGCTTCAATTGCCTTCACGGTAAACGCATCAGGACTGACGTTGGTATGCGATGTGGAACGGCTTCGCAAAGCCATACTCAATCTCGTATTGAACGCCTTCAAGGCCTGCCATGCAGGAGATTCGGTATCGCTTTCTGCCGAAAAAAGCGATCCGCATCATGCGTGTATTATCGTGTCGGATACCGGCTGCGGCATCCGGCCGGAAGACCTCCCGCACGTTACTGAACCTTATTTCCATAAATTTGATGTGGGTACGGGATTAGGGCTGGCCATAACTGCGGAGATCGCACGGGATTATGGAGGGAGACTGATACTGGAATCAGAACCCGGGAAGGGTACCACGGCACGATTGACAAAGCTTCCGCTTGGAAAAATATCCAATGAATGATGTTCCCGTCATACTTGTTGCCGATGACGAAACCGCGCAACGGCAATTACTTGTCGATGCCTTGACACATGCCGGGCTGAAGACGCTGGCCTGTAAAAATGGTCTTGAGACGCTTGATCATCTTGAGAAATGCGACTTATTGCTTCTTGATGTTCGTATGCCGGAAATGTCCGGGTTGGAAGTGCTGAAGGAGGCATCCGCGAGACGCCCGGAACTGCCTGTAATCCTCCTTACAGCGTATATCGATATACGGGATGCCGTTGAAGCGATGAAGATGGGGGCACGGGACTATCTCGAAAAGCCTGTTGATATCGATGAGCTGATTACGGTTGTTGAAGAAACGCTGGGGATACATGCCGGCCTACCGGACCGTTTGGAACTGCCTGGGGACATTATTGCTGAGAGTCCGGTCATGCATGAGGTTTTCCTGCAGGCGCACAGGGTGGCCCAAACCGACACAACCGTGCTGCTCCTCGGAGAAAGTGGCGTCGGCAAGGAAGTTGTCGCGTCTTATATTCACGGCGCGAGCACAAGGGCGGGGCGCCCCTGGACAGTGGTGGATTGTAGCGCCTTACCCGAAAACCTGGTGGAATCGGAGCTATTCGGCCACGAAAAAGGCGCTTTCACAGGGGCGGACAAGACCCGCATCGGGCGTTTTCAGCAGGCAGATGGCGGCACCCTTTTTTTGGATGAAATTGGCGAACTGCCATTGCCATTGCAGCCAAAATTATTACGTGTGCTCGAAAGCGGTGCGTTTCAGCCCGTCGGCAGCGGAAAAGAGGCACAAGTTGACGTCCGGCTTATTGCCGCCACCAATCGTGACCTGGAGAAAGAGGTTGAAGCGGGCACATTCAGGGAAGACCTCTATTATCGACTGAACGTGTTTCCCATTGTCATTCCCCCTCTTCGCGAGCGGCATGAAGATATCCCCGCCCTTGCGGCCATGATTTTAAAGCAATACAGGAAAATGCTGACCCCGGCGGCGGAAAGATTGCTGATGGCATATGAGTGGCCGGGAAACACTCGGGAATTGCGTAATGTCCTCGAACGGGCTTCCATATTAACCGAGGGCATGCGTATCCTTCCTGAGGCGCTTCCGCCTGCGTTGCGAAACGCCGTTGACCGACGTCCAGCCAACAGCGGCGTACTCGTCGGCAACATGGCGGAAATCGAACGCCAGGCAATTATGGAGGCCCTGGAAAAGACGGAAGGGAACAAAACGCGGGCCGCAGAGTTGCTCGGTATCAGCAGGCGCAACCTTATTTATAAATTACGGGTCTATGAAAAGGGAACCATGTCCGGTCAATCTCTGTGACACCCTATCGCTACTGCATTGTATGAGGCCGTGCTACACGCTTTAATTTGGCAATCAACATAAACAAAGAGAGGAATATCCATGCTTAGAACTGTGGTTTGTATCGCCTGTGTTTTATGTTGTTTCGGCGCCCGGGCGGAAATGGACCTGAAGGTTATGTCCTTTAATGTCCGTTACGGTACGGCTTTGGACGGAGAAAACGCCTGGGCCAAACGAAAGGACATTTTGATAAACGCGATTCGGAATCAGTCCCCGGATATAATCGGGGTTCAGGAGTGCCTGGTCTTTCAAGCGGAATATATTGCCGGGCAGTTACCGGAATATCGCTGGATGGGAGTGGACCGGGATGTCACCGGAAAGGGCGAAATGACCGCCGTTTTTTATAAGGGAGAGATGCTGTTCCCTCTGGAAAGCGGCCATTTCTGGCTTTCGGAAACCCCGGACGTGCCCGCTTCGAAATCCTGGGACACCAGCCTGACGCGTATGGCCACCTGGTTGCTCTTTTATCACCCTCCAACGCAAACCCGTTTTTACTTCTATAACACTCATCTTGATCATAGAGGAGAAGAGGCCCGAGCGCAGGGAGTGTCCGTGATCGCAAATCATGTTAAAGCGCGGCATGGGGGATACCCGGTCATTTTAACGGGAGATTTTAACGCATACGCGCAAAACAGCCGTCCCTATGAGGTGGCCATGCAGCACGGATTTACGGATGCCTGGACGTCCGCGGAAAAATGCGTCGGACCAACAGTGACCTTTTCTTCCTTTAGCGATCCGGATCCAGCCGTAGATCGCAGGATAGACTGGATTCTTTATCAAGGCACCGTTCGGGTTTCGGCGTGCGAAACTGACATTTACAGTGAAAATGGACGTTACCCGTCGGATCATTTCCCGGTAGTCGCCGTTATTCATATCGGAAATAAGTAAAAACGGTTTTAAGAACACAGTCATCCCACAGGAATTTGAATAAGGGCTGAATCAAGCGCAAGACTTTCCTCATGAAAACACAACAAAGCGGCGGAACACCCGCAGCCTGGAGAGCCTTGCCATGAAATCAGCCCGGTC